>Ga0209187_1001429_pt1 | contig 27815 bp, 16 predicted proteins | sample BantaG_FD_187430 | JGI IMG/M metagenome (GOLD analysis project Ga0209187, IMG submission 187430) | Marine algal microbial communities from Bantry Bay, Ireland - BantryBay_4 metaG (SPAdes) (version 2) | ecosystem: Host-associated > Algae > Red algae > Unclassified | place: Bantry Bay, Ireland...
TCATGCTGCTTGTCGTGAGCGGATGTTCGCTGCCGCAACCTGTTGTTGTGCCCAATCAGGATGGTCAGCAAGAAGCCGTTTCACCAACGGAAGAGCAAGAAGAGGCTGCTGCCCCTGCTGAACCTGTTGTGGTTGAAATTGCAACAGAAGAGTCGGCTATGGACAGCGAATCTATGGACAGCGAATCCATGGACAGCGAATCTATGGATGACGAAGCCATGGATGATGAGTCTACAGCCCCATCGATCATTGATGCAGTGAGCGCAACGACTGTACCTGACGATGAAACCATGGACGACGAAACCATGGACGACGAATCTATGGACGACGAATCTATGGATGACGAATCTATGGATGACGAATCTATGGATGACGAATCTATGGATGACGAATCTATGGATGACGAATCTATGGGTGACGAATCTATGGATGATGAATCTGTGGATGATGAATCTAGAGACGATGAAGCCATGGACGACGAAGCCATAGATGATGAAGCCATAGATGATGAATCTATGGATGACGAAGCCATGGATGACGAAGCCACGGATGACGAGGCCATGGATGATGAGGCCTCCGTCGTAACTGTTGGAGATCTACTAGACGACGAGGCCATGGACGACGAATCTATGGAGGCTGAATCATCTGCCACCATGACGATTGGCGATATTCTGGCCGTTCAGGGTGATTCATTAACCGAGGACACAGGTGATGAAACTACAGGCGATGAGATAACAGTCGGTGAAACAACAGTCGGTGCCGTAACAACGGTTGCGGATGCGACAGCGTCTGCTGTTACAACGGTGGGTAATGCAACTGCCACAGCCCCTGTCGCAACGACGGAGCCTATTTATTACATAGAAATTGATAGTGGGGCAAATAATCTAAACGTGCGCGAAGAGCCAAATTCTTCTGCCGCCATTGTGACCAAATTGCCCAGCGGCACGGTGGTTCAATATTTCCCATCAGAGTCGCAGGCAGATTGGTATAAAATCCCGCAGGGGTGGGTCGCAGCCAGCTTTACCAAGGCAGCACAGGTTGGCTCGCAAGGCACCACGCAATCCTCATCTAGCAACAGCAGCGCAGGGAACAATCTAATTGCAGCCAGTAGACTAGTTGGATTGCAAAATGCAGACAATCCCTACGTTGTGACCGGACAAAACTCTATACCATTACGCATTGGCCCCGGTGAAAACTTTCCAGCGGTTGCCACAGCCACCCCTGGGCAGGCGTATGAGATTCAAGCCATCAACGGCACACGTGATTGGTATCAGCTTCGGGTGCCCGGCATCAATGACCTCGTCTGGATAGACGGTAACGTTGTCGACGCAATCGGGGTGCTCGACAACATCCCGATTCGCTCGGGACCATCGTCATCGGTGGACCAACCGCTTGCAGAGGTGAGCCCGGACGCTTTTGTCCGGGTTCCACCCGCAACTACAGACCCTCCACTAGCAGACCCGCCGTTAGCAAACGCACCCAACATTGTCAGTGCAACGCCCGTTCCGCCACCAGCAACACTTCAGCCCCCCACGCTTCCCTCCCCTACTCTTTTACCACCCACTCCTCTTCCGACTCAAATCCCACCACCAACCGCTCCACCAACAGTTCAACCGCCACCTCCTACTGCACCTCCATCGACTGCACCACCCTCACCGCCACCGACTGCACCGCCCCCACCTCCAGCGACTGCGCCACCGCCCGCACCAGTTGTTGCAGCAGCCTCGTATCCAGCAGCACCCGGTTTTTTTGGCTATGGCATTCAAGCACACATGCTCGGCGGCGGAATTGGCCAAGCGATGCAGGCGACGTCTGATCTAGGATTTGATTGGATTAAACAGCAGGTGCAATGGCGCGAGTTTGAAGGCAGCCCCGGCGCGCTAGATTTTAGCGAATTACGGCGCATTGTCGACGCAGCAGGCGGCCGGAACATAAGCGTGCTCTTTAGCGTTGTGAATGCACCCGATTGGGCGCGCGAACCAGGCTTCGACGGGAGCGTTGGCGGCCCACCGGCGGATCCGCAAACCATGGCGAACTTTGTCGGTCGAATAGCGGGTGATTTTTGTGGTACATCAATGAAAGCAATTGAAGTATGGAACGAGCAGAACCTGCATTACGAGTGGGGCAACAAACCGCTGAACCCGGTCGAGTACGTTAACTTGCTGCGAGCCTCCTATAACAGTATCAAGGCCGCCTGTCCATCGATGATTGTGGTCACTGGGGCGTTGACGCCAACTGGGCCAAACGGTAATTTTGCCATGGACGATTTTCAATATCTAGAGATGATGTATCAAAATGGGGTAGCAAGCTATGCCGACGCCATCGGCGCACACCCAAGCGGCTACAATGTGCCACCCAACACAACGTGGGATCAAGCCTGCGCCATGATTCAGCAGACGGGCAACGAATTCAACGGAGCCTGCGACAACCCGCATCACTCGTGGAGCTTCCGCAGCACCATGGAAGGCTATCGCAACATTATGCAGGTCTATGGCGATTCGGGGAAGCGCATTTGGGTAACCGAATTTGGCTGGGCCGCGGATGGCGCATTTGATCCACGTTATGCCTATGCGAATGACAACTCGCTGGAAGAGCAGAAAAATTGGACGGTTGAAGCGTATCAAATGATGCGCGGCTGGGGCTGGGTTGGCCCCGCATTTTTGTGGAACCTGAACTTCCGCGTGGTAGCCAATGGCACCGAAAAAGCGCAATGGGGTATTGTGCGCAATGACTATTCGCCGTTGCCGGTGTACAATGCATTGCGCGCAATGGCAAAATAATCGTGGCGGGCGATCGCGAGAGTGCGCCCTTAGATATTTGGCTCATATCGATATGCGGCTAAAATTACCCATATCTTCAGAGAATGAATGGCGCAATTTCGTTTTGCCGCCCATATGAGCGACATGTTCTTGTTAATAAAAACCTAACCCTAAAAGTACCATGGAGCAATATATGTTTTTACCAACCAAACGACTCTCTCTACTGCTTTGCCTCATCGTGAGTGCGCTGATGATAGCAGCTTGTGGATCGAGCGGTAACGCGCCCGAACCCACGCCAACTAAGACACCAACACTCGTGGGCGAAACCGCCTTTGCTGGTGGCACCAATTCGCCAGATACGACCGAAGCCGCTACAGCCGAACCTGTAGAGGCCGAATCCGCGGCAAACCCCGCAGCGGAAGCAACTCCCAACCCCGCCACAGATACGGACGACGAGACGCCAAGCACAAGCGATACAATTCCCACCAACGCCCAAATTTCCGCTGATTCTCTCAATATTCGGCGCGATCCAAATACCACGGCGGATGTGTTGCGCTTGGCACTTGTGGGCGAGTCTTTTGATGTGGATGCGCTGAGCAGCGATGGAGAATGGGCGCTGCTGTCGCAAGATGGCACGGCGATTGGCTGGGGTTTTATAGAATTTATGGAGATGTCGGGGGCCGCGCAACCCGCAGAGTCTGTGACGGATGCAGAACCCACCGCAGCGCAGGATGTTGTCGCGGCACCAACCGCTGCACCGGCTGCAACATCCGTTCCCGACGAGGTAGCGGCCGTTTCGCCCACCGCAGCAGCTGCACCCAAGGCGTTTCTTTCCGCCACGATGCGGAGCCCAGCTTTTGGTGCGCAGGCTTTCTTATGGTGGCGCGAAGAGACCGCGGATCGCGATCTTAAGTTGATGCAGGATGCGGGGTTCGACTGGGTAAAGCACTCGTTTGCCTGGGAGACAATCGAAGGACGAGGACCAGGTCAATATGATTGGTCTGTTGCGGATCGAGTTGTGCGTCAGGCGCATGAACATGACCTACGTTTGCTGGCACGTTTAAGTACTGATCCTGAATTGACAAATTTTTGGGCAGGGCCACCACCGGCTAACGCAGATAGTTTTGCAAGCTATGCCGAGGCATTGGCCAAGCGCTATAATTGTGCGGTTGGTGCGGTGGGCTGTATTCAGGCCTACCAAATTTGGAACGAACCAAACTTGGCGCGTGAATGGGGAGAGAATCCACCAAACCCCGCGCAGTATGTGGCCTTTTTGCAGAAGGCATACGCTGCGATTAAGCGTGGTAACCCCAACGCAATTGTGATCAGCGCAGGCATGGCCCCAACTGGCACAGACAATGAAGTTGCCATGCCCGATGACAAATTTTACAGTCAGATGTATACGGCAATGGGCGGCAATAGTGATGGTTACTTCGACATGTTGGGCGTCCATGGGTCGGGCTTTGCCGCCCCACCTGAGCTAGATCCAGCCGAGGCTGCGGCGAACGATAAGTATGGTGGGTGGCGCTTCTTCTCGTTCCGTCGTGTTGAGGACATCCGCCAGATTATGGTAACGAATGGCGATGCAGACAAGAAGATTGTGCTACTAGAGTTTGGCTGGACGTACGATCCGGTGAATGAGTCATACAAGTGGCACGGTGCCGACGCAGGGATCGATGCGCTGTTGCAGGCGCAATATTTGACACGAGCGTACCAATTTGCGGCGGCAAACTGGTCCGAGTGGATTGGGCTGATGAGTTTATTGACAATGCCCAATACCGATTGGCTAAACGATGGCAACCCCGAAGATGAAGAGCAATATTGGTGGGCAATTATGGATCCAAGTTTAGAGGGGCCAAAGTTCCGCCCGGCGTATATCTTCTTGTGCGATTATTTCAACGAAGTACGCAACAATCGCTACTGTCCGTATGATCCGGATCCGACTCGACGTGGGTCACGCTCGTAGAAGGATAAGTCAATAAACAAAAAAGTCGTGACGGTTATGAACAACCGTCACGACTTTTTTGTTTATAGTGAATTTATAGTGAGCTTGTAGTCTGTTTTTTATGCTATGGTTCTTCGCTAGGCGAAGTCAGTCCTAAAAAGAGTTGCAGCGCCTCTTCGCCTAACGTTGCGGCAAGGTCGATCCAATCGCTGTCTTCGCTGATGCTAACTACATCGAAACTTTCCCCCGAAATTTGCCAGTTGCGCAGGGCATAGCTGTAGCCATATAGGCTGGCGCAGATGACGAGGATAAAGAAGGCTCTAGTGATTTGTCTGTTGTTGCGAATCATAGTGAATTCATGATAAACGGTACATGGTGATTGATCAAGTTCGAGAACGATTCGATACTGTAATTGGGTAGAATATGCTTGATTTTTCTGTTATAATGCCATCGTCATCATTATATATAAACGTTATTTTCCAGTTTGATCCCTATATTATTCCCTCTGCTTAATTCCCCAATCAAACTATCTCTCACCCTACCATAGGTGTAAACTTAAGCCGCCCAGTAAGCACGCCCCGTGCGGGTTCGTCTCCAACAATTTTGGCTATGAACCCACACGGGGCGTGCTTTCTAAACCTAACTTAACAGCGTGTATCCTTAAGTTTACACTTATGCTTACCCTACATATCGTGCATTACATATCGTGTATTACATATCGTAGTTTTGCCTGCACTTTGCCCAATCCCGCTTTGCCATTTATCAACAGTAAAAATCTCTAACCAGTATTAAAAAGTATTAGTATTAGAAATATTAGGAATTATTTATGAACAAAGAATTAAGAAGTCTTGATATTACGTTTAGCACAAAGTTTAATTACATTCCCATAAGCGACCGCTATTTGATGGATCGACAGCAAGCCGCGCATCGCTTCAACATAATTGGTGCCGGGGTCAATGGGCAAGAGCACATTCGCGTGACAATGCTAGAGGGACGGTCTACAATTCATGGCATTTATGATCCGAACGCCAGTAGCGTTGCAGCCGCACAGCACGAGTATGCGCTCTACGCACCAACTGAAGCGCTAACAATCTATGATTCGTTAGAAGCAGCGTGTATGGATCCTGCCGTGGATGGGCTGGTTATTTGCACACCGAATTACACACACCTAGATGTGGTAAAAGAAGCGATAAAGTCAGGGAAGCATATTCTGCTAGAGAAGCCAATCGCAACTACGTTGGCTGATGCACACACAATTATGCAAATTGCCGAGCAGTATGACGCCATCTTTCAGATCGGTCTACAATATCGCTATAAAGCTATCTATGCCGAGTCCATATACGAAGCGTTAGAGCGAAAAACATTGGGGAATTTGCAAACGTTGACAATTTTGGAGCATCGCGTTCCATTTATGGATAAGGTGAGCCAGTGGAATAAATTTTCTAAATTTTCGGGCAATACGCTGATCGAAAAGTGCTGTCACTACTTCGATCTTTTTAATCTCTTTGCGCAGTCGCGTCCAGTTAGCGTTTTTGCTACGGGAAGCATGGCCGTCAATTTTACCCACTTTGAATACAATGGCGAAAAATCAGACATTTTAGATAACGCCATGGTAATCGTCAACTACGCCAGTGGCGTTACGGCCAATTTTAATCTATGTATGTTTGCACCGATGATTTATGAAGAGTTGGTTATTTGTGGAGACGAAGCGCGCTTAAAAGCGTGGGAAAATGAGGATTTTCTGCCAGAGCAGAAAGCGGGAACCCATTTGGAAATTATTGCAGGTGAAAATAAACCATCGCGCGTTATGACGCCGATGTACCCAGCCTCGATCCAGCGAACGGGACACCATGGTGCAACGTACTTTGAGCACGTTGATTTTGTCGACAATATAGAGGGTCGGCCAACGAAAAGTCCGTCAGCGCGTGACGGATTCTGGTCGATTGCGGTGGCAGCCGCGGCACAAGAATCGATCACCACTGGTCGGGTTGTGCTTATTGAGGATATGCTTGCCAGTACGGGGATTGATCCAACGCAGGTTTAAAATATCTGCTTAATACATGGCGGAAATCGCTTCGACTTTACTTCGGCGAAGTGCTTGGTCATCTATGTTCATTATATCAGCAGCAATGTCATTGTTGGCCGCAAGCTGATCCAGAAAATCCACTGGTGTCGGGGCGATTCTTTTTCTGGTTAGCCTAAATTTTTGGATCATAAGTCAGTTCTTTGCTTTTTCCGACGAATTCAAACGTTCATAACCCATAGTAATAGTAGGAGTGGGTTGTTTAAGCACTTTTATAAACTCATCAATGGATATAGGTTTGTCTATATAATCATCCATTCCCGATTGAAGCGCTGTTTGATGATCTTCAATCATTGCGGCAGCACTCATGGCACCTATTGTAGGCTGCGCTTCTAAATCCATGCTGCGGATGTGACGCGTCGCGTCTAATCCATTCATTTCAGGCATTTGCACATCCATAAGAATTAAATCATACCTCTGCTGCTTGACGGCTTCTATTGCCTCTAAGTCGCTAGAGGTTAAATCGGCAGAATACCCAAACTGTTTGAGCATTCGCATCCCGATTTTCTGGTTAACCAAATTATCTTCGACCAAAAGAATCTTCTTTGGGTATGCATGAGCAAAGCTTTCGTATGTATCGTTCGATTTCTTTTCTGCAATAGAACTTTGTAAGCTATCGGTAAAAATTGAATAGATCATATTGTGTAATTCAATTGGCTTGAGCGGCTTATAATAAACATTTGTACTCTCAAGAGAGAAGTCTTTATCGAGTAGTTCTGAATTAAATTGTGAAAGCAACAATATTTTGGGCTTCTTATTTGCTTTCATTCCATCTATAACTTCGATAAGTGCCGGCCCAAACGGTCGTTTTTATTCCCAATGCTCTATATATTGCTTAAGGGTAAAGCGATCAATCGAATTGCTTTCAGCGAGCAGAATTCTTTTATCTATAAAATATGGCCGTTTGCTGTTAAGCTCTGACGGACGCTCTACATATGGCCAGAAGCTACTCCAGAAAATCGCTAAAATCCGTATCATTATTTTTCTGATTTAGCTTAAGTCTGCTTAATTTTTCTGTTTTCAAGGTTTTCTGTAATTCTTGTTTATCAAAATATCAGTGTTCGTCTATGTCAGTGGCTATACTGCTTTTGTTCTGGCTTATCCAAGTTAGGCCATTCCAGAAAATTAAATAGTATGAAAGATTTCTGAAATAGCGTCTTGCTTTTCTGGCTAAAGCGCATATAGTTAATTTTTTGGAAAAACATTATATTATCAAAAATTCTAATCTTATGACAACAAAATATCAATGATATATGGGTCCTACGGCCCGTTTCGAGTCAACTACAGTTTATTCTTCTAATTTAACCTTATCAGCTTTGGTTGAGCCATTGTCTACAGAGCGGCTTTTCCAAAATGGAATTCCGGCCAAGGCAGCCAGTGAAATGGCAAAGATTACGCCAACAGCAACTATGATTTGACGAACTGAGCGAAAAATTTGAATGGGAAAGAGAAAGATCCGTGTGATATGAAAGGCGGTCGATTGGAAATAGCTACGAGTCGTTAAATATGATACTTTGGGAGTCGATACTTTGGGAGTTAACAAGGCGGAAGTCAATACATCATCAATCTGCTCACTACTGTTCGATAAATTATCAGATAAAATGCCTGGTATCGAGGCTTGTTTCTTCTTAAGTTTGGGCAAGATAGAGATCTTTCGTTTACTAAGCTTAGATCGCGATAATAGATTACGCATCGGGCGTAGCGCGGAACCGACTCGACTGCTTTTTGCTCGTTGAGATTGATCAACCATTTGTGTTTCTGGTAACGGTTTTTCGACCGCGATATTTATAATATCTAATTTGACAGGCACGGTTCGTCGAGGTGGTAATGTGCGGGGAAACACGAGGTGCTCAATTGGTACGTCACTTGTATTGCCTGTTTGAATCGCACCCTCTTTCTCGATCTGACTATAGACATATGTAAATTCTGCACCTAAGAAGAAAATTTGAGCTGAATAGTAGACGGAGAGCAGAATGACGACTAGTGCGCTGGCTGCGCCGAACATAGTTGTGGTATAGCTATAGTTAAAATAGAGGCCGATCAACAGACGGGTGACCGAAAGAAGCAGCCCAGTTGCAGCCGCACCGATCCAAACATCTTGCCAATCTACGTGTGCATCGGGTACAAATTTGTAAATTAATGCAAAGACCACTGTCAAAAAGATGAAGGCAAGAATAAGGTAGCTCCACATTTCGTAGCCTGTCCCCAATTTTAAATTAAGGATAGCCCAATCCGTCGTGGCAGAAAGCCAACTTGCGCTCAAAAGTCCCAAAAATATCAAGAAACTGCTGACCAGCACCATAAGGACAGCCTGCAGACGGCGCAAAAGAAAGCCCCAGATAGTGGCTTCTTCTGGCAGCGGTACACCCCAAATTCGATTGAGCACAATTTTTAGCTCGTTAAAAAAGCTGCTTGCGCCATAGAGCAGTGCCAGAACAAAACCAACCGTAACCCACCAGTTTGCCGATGATGGGAGGATATTTTGCAAAAGCGTATTAACCCACTCTCCCGTTTCGTCGTTGCTAACAAAGAAGCTAATTTGCGCCAGCACGCGCTCTTCGGCAGAATCGCGGCCGTAGATCAGCCCTAATACTTCGGCACAAAGCAGTAATATTGGCGCAACGGCAAAGAGGGCATAAAAAGCTAGGACCGCAGCATGTCGCGGGATATCATCGCTATACCATTTTTCAAAAGTCAATCGCAGCATTTTACCAATAGGTGGCAACTGCATTGTTCCATCGGACGTCATCGTCGCCTCAAATTCTTACACATATTTCTAATGCTATTCTATTACTAACCAGCGGTGCTAGTTCAGAGCCGTAAGACGAGAGCCATTTGCTTCTAGAAAAGTCACCATCTGTGCTCATCTTGGCTGCTCAATGAACTGGACCTGCCTAGAAGCGAGGATTCGTCTCATCCCAGAAGGCCAAGTCCGACGCTTCTTACCTAACTGTACAACTAGCACCATTGGTTACTAGCTACTGTACACTTTGGGGAAAGAAGAGTATCCTCACGACTTGATTGGACAAAACGTACGCTAGTTCTATGAGGAATTGTGGGGTGGCCCGCAGAATGAATTCTGCGTCTGCTATGGGAAACCTGTTAAAATAGGTTAAATTCCGTAACTTTAACGTGATTTATCACGTTTTCCGTATCAGGCTGGGAATTCATTCCTAGTTACCCACACAATATCTCAGAGAACCTCATTAGTTCAAGTTTAACATATGGGCTCAATAGATTTAAAGTGTACTATTCACCTATTTTGGTAAATTCACTTGCAGAATTCTGTATGGCTAAAGCAAGCAAAATGTTTTATTATTCACTGCCCTACTATCTTCGGGTCAATAACTATTCACGCCCACCTTGGCTTCGATATACCCACAAACAACTGTGAGCACTCAACCAGCCACAAGTGTAAACTTAAGTATATACACCGTTAATTTAGGCAAGTAATCCCGCCTCGTGCATGTTCACTTGACGGCTCAAATTTGCATCTATGCTCAACCGGCGGGTAAGACTGAACGGTTACTCGGGTTATCAAAGATTAGCGCGCCATCATCCAATGCATCGCGGCGGAACATCTTGCGATCACGCTTATAATCCTGCGTATTGAGCCACGGCTCACGATCACCCTGCTTGGGGAAACGATGCATCGAGCGCTGCATATAGCTAGAAGAAAAATTCTCTATCCACGGGCGGGCGGGCATCTTCTGCTCGTCTGCGTGCAGCCGTGGCGTGCATTGACGCATCCCAGCTTTATCCATATGCTGAAGCACACGACAGGCGTACTCTGCCGTCAGATCCACGCCAAGAGTCCATGAGGCGTTGATATAACCAAAGGTTGTGATTAGGTTGGGGACGTCAGAATACATCATACCTTTGTAGGTGAAGGTCTCAGCAAAATCAACCAATTCTCCATCCACTACAAGGCTGATATTGGCTAGCATTTCCATCTGCAATCCAGTTGCCGTCACGACAATATCAGCATCTATTGTCTGGCCCGATTTTAGCAGAAGTCCGCTCTCCGTAAAGCGTTCGATCTCATCCGTAAGAACAGAGGCACTGCCTTTGCGAATCGACTCGAAAAGTTCGCCATCTGGCACCAAACAAAGTCGCTGATCCCATGGATTGTAGCGCGGCGTAAAGTGCGTTTCAATATCGTAATCGTCGGGCAGTTGCGCGCGCACGCCGTTGAGTAAATCGTTTTTGGTCTTTTCAGGATTGGTACGAGTTTGCTTATAAAATACGCCACTAAAGGCAATATTTCGAAAACGCATGGCTGCATAGGCCATCTTTTCGGGCAGGAATTTTCGCACGCGGCGCGCAATCGGATCCACATATGGGCGCACGGCCATGTAGCTTGGCGAGCGTTGCAGCATCACCACATGTTCAGCCAGCTCAGCTATTGCCGGAACGAGCGTTACAGCAGTCGCGCCCGAGCCGATTACGACCACTCTTTTGCCTGTGTAATCGAGATCTTCTGGCCACTTTTGAGGATGGACAATCTGCCCCTGAAATTCATCACGACCGGCAAAGTCTGGTGTATATCCACCCTTGTAACTATAGTAGCCCACACACATCAAGAGCATATTGCATCGGACCTGCACCATTTCGTCAGTTGCTTTATTCAACACGTCAACCGTCCACAGTGCGTCATCGGTAGACCATGTTGCCTGCTTAACCATCTGCCCGTAGCGAATATGTTTGTCGATGCCATGTTCGACCGCGGCCTCTGTCACATACTTCAAAATCGATGGACCATCTGCAATATCCCTTGCCTCGCGCCAAGGCTTAAATTGATAGCCAAGGGTATACATATCACTGTCGGAGCGAACCCCAGGATACCGAAAAAGATCCCACGTACCGCCAAGCGCGTTACGCCCTTCAAGAATTGTATACTGTTTACTCGGACATTTATCTTGTAGATGATACGCCGCGCCAATGCCAGAAAGACCTGCGCCAACAATGATAACGTCGAAATATTCAATGTTCATTGATTACTCCTTAGGTGAATCGGAAGGGTAAATCTTTTTGTCGGTGGTTCAACGTGTCGGTGGTTCAACGTGTCGGTGGTTCAACGTGTCGATTATTGATATTTCTTCTCGATCTCAATCATGCGTTTGACCTTTGGTTCGGAACGTGTGCCTTCCTCCCAACGAGAGTTGAGCCATACTTCGAGTACAGCCTTTGCCGATTCAGAGCCGATAACGCGTGAGCCCATAGTGATTACTTGGGCGTTATTGCTTTTAATGGCGCGCTCGGCAGAGTAGACATCATGACAGGTTGCCGCACGTATCCCTGGAATTTTGCATGCGCTCATGGCCATACCGAGTCCCGTACCGCACATTAAAATAGCTCGATCCGCCTCACCATTGGCAACTGCCATCGATACGCGATCCGCGATGTCCGCATAATATTCCACATCATCACCGGCGGATGCGCTCATATCGATTAACTCAATTTCGGCATGTTGACTCACTTGCTCTCGGATCGCATCTAGCAAGCCGATTCCTACATCGTCATAGCCCAGTGCTATTTTCATTCTAGCGTCTTCTCCTTTATTGCTTTAAACTTTCCTAACCCAGAAAATCAAATCGCAGAGAAGAACAACAGAACTTTAAAGTTTCCTCATATTTCACTCTGTGTGTTCTGCGACTCTGCATTCAAAAGTTTAGCCAGAAATTTCCTTACCCACAAATTTAACAGAAGCAGGAAAACAACTATCCTGTAGTCTGGCGAAAAAGAGTGTCGAAAAATAGGAAAAGCAAGAGGAATTGGGTTATGTTAAAGGTGGTAAAGTCAAACATAGACTAAACTTCGAACAGTGGGCGACACAATTCTGGTTCAACCGGATCTCATGTGGTTGACAGAGTGTGTCGCACTGTTCGGAGGGTAATTCGAGCCAGAACTCATTGGTGAAACAGTGAAACGCACTCGACACGGGAGATCCCGAAGAGCCACTAAACTTCTTGCCTGTACTAGAAGAGAGACAGTTGCTGATATCAGACAGCCAGTTTTGGCAACACCCGCCGCGCCATAAATAGGCCCATCGCAGCCGTTACAAAAAATGTAATCGTCGTTGTGATCCAAATGGTCGTTAGCCCATAGCCAAGCTGCTGGACAAAAATCGTCACCAGCAACCACGGTAACCCCACAAAGCGGATCAAGTTGATCACCAGCGGCCAGAAGGGTTTTTCGACCCCACGCATGGCCGACGCCGACATGAAGAAAAATGCATTCGGGATCAATCCCAAGCTGCGGATGCGGATATATGATACGCCCATCCGAATAATCTCGGCATCATTGGTAAACATGCTCATCAATGGACGCGCAAAAATTATCGCCAGCAGCGTCGTCACCAACATGATCATTGATCCATAGAAAAGGCTTTTGCGATAGACTACATGGATTCGGTCATTCTGTTTGGCACCGTTGTTGCGCGCCACCAGCGTCAGCACCGCAACATTCAACCCTAAAAGCGGCAGCAGCGCCACCTGTTCGATACGCGACGCAGCGCCAAACGCGGCCACTGCACCTTGCCCAAACCAGCCTACAAAATAGTTGAGCACAAAAAATCCTATCGAAACCCCCAGCGTGTCGAGCATATTGGGGAATCCTTGCGCAACCAAACGGTAAAGCGCCGAAAAATTTGGTTGCCAAAAACGCGCAAAGGTTTCGGTGCTAATCAATTCACTTTTCAATACTTCGTAGCCAATGTAAATACAGCCGATAAATTGAACCAGCACAGTTGCCACCGCAATCCCCATAATGCCCATAGCGGGTACCCCAAAGCCGCCAAAAATAAACCATGGATCTAGCAGCAGATTGAGAAAGAAACCGCCAACCAAAAAATTGCGCCCCGGGCCAGTCTTCCCTAGCGCATTGAGGATCGCCAACATCATTTGTACGGTGATAAAAAAGACCGTGCCATAAAATATGGGATTGATATAGCTCAGCGTCTGCTGTCGATAAAATTCGTCGGTCGCCCCCATAAAGGTGACCATCATCGGCGCGGCCCACAGCACGCCAGCCATTACCAACATCGAAACCAATAGCCCCAGAATCAGTCCTTGTATGGCTAGCTCTTGTGCTTCTTCGCGCTGATCGCGCCCCAGTGCATTGCCAATCAACGCGGTGGTTCCTTGCGAAAAGCCAAAGCCGACTGCAACAATAATAAAATAGATCGGAAACGAAAGGGACAGCGCGGCCAACGCCTGATCCGAGATCAAACCGCCGTAGATTGTGTCTACCACGTTATACATTGTATTGAAAAACGCACCGACGCTGACCGGCACGGCAATTTTGCGCATCAATCCGGGAATTGGTTCAGTTAAAAGTGGGTTTGTTGGTGTCTCTTTTGGGAGTTCTTTTGAATCTTTGTGAATGGGTGCTGCTGTTGTCATTATGTTCTCAGTTTACGGAAATAAGTTTCTACTCTATATTTAATCGACAAGCCCATCAGCATACCACACGCACTTCCAAAGCTCGCTTTTGTCGACACTGCATCCACGTACAGTTAGCTACAATTTCACACTCATTCGGTACGTTTCGCGTTGATTTGGCTGCGGATCTAGGCATGGTCAATCCGATTGAGGATACGGAGATTGAGGAGCGGATGATTAACTATATGGTACAATGGATGAAGAAGAATGATGCACCAAAAGAGCAGTATGAGCGGCTGGGTTTAGAGGAATTCAGATAGCAAATGAAATGGTTTAATACTGGCGCCAGCGAGCGGCACCGCAGCCCCTACTGTTACTCCTCAACCGTAAATTGACCCATCATGCCGTAATCTTCATGCTCCATAATATGACAGTGGTACATGTATGGATATTCCTCGGTTGCTTCATGATCGAAGCGTATGATAATTTCGGTCATCTCATCCCAAACCACAACTGTGTCCTTCCACCCTCTATCCGCTTCGGTAGGTGGCTCTCCATTGAGGGTTAGGATTTGGAAAGATGCACCATGCATATGGAATGGGTGAGGCATCCGATCACCCGTAATACGCCATAGTTCAACTTCACCTTTTTTGATCCGTTCATTGACGTGCATCATATTCATCGGCTGCCCATTGATGGCAAACATGTCCATGTTCTCTCTAGTACCGCCTCGCACTTCCATCTCAAGGGAGAATTCTCTGATATGAGTGGCATCTGCCCGATCAAAATAGGCGATGTCGTTGAGTTGGTCGGGTAACGATCCAGATGCTTGCAACGTGGCGTCCACCCGTAGCTCCACGACGGTTGCTTGCGGCGTGTCTGCAAACCAACCGCCAGAATCGTCCGGATCCGCGGGCAGCAGATCGGCCATCAACGTTGCATTGACACCGTCAGACAGATCGATCATGATTTCGTTGCGCTCCCCCGGCGACATATCGATAAAGTCCATCTCGACCGGCTGATTCAAAAAGCCACCTTCGGTAGCAATCTTGAAAAATGACGCGTTATCGCTAAAATGGAAACGGTAGAAACGAGCATTTGACCCATTGAGCAGCCGCAAGCGAACCCACCCTTGGGGAACGGAATGATAGGCATCCACAGTACCATTCACCACCAGCGTATCCTCGCGTAACCCATCCCGTACCTCTTGGTCGGTGGCAACATAGTGGTTCATTTTTCCATTCGTGAACGAACGGTCTTGAACAATCAGCGGAATATCATTGACGCCATATTCTTTGGGTAGATCAAGTGACTGCGAGTTCTCATCCTCAATCAAGTAGAGACCCGCCAAGCCGGCATGGACATGATGAGCCGACTTACCCATTAAATGAGGGTGATACCAACTCGTTCCAGCCTCTTGCCTAACAGGAATCGTAATTTGCCAGATCTCGCCTGGCTGAATGGCCGATTGGGGCCCGCCGTCAATCTCTCCATTGACATGCAGGCCGTGCCCATGCACGGTGGTCGGTTCGCCAATGCTGTTGATAAAGGTAATGGTTGCATCTGAATCTCGATACAGTCGAATGGCTGGACCAAGATAGCTACCATTAAAGCCCTTGGTCTCACTCTGTGTACCCGCATAAAATTCATGCTTCCCGTTCTGCATCACTAGCTCAATTTCTGGGGTGGTTCGACTATCGATCAACTCTGGAATATGTAAGGGATTCTGACCAGATTGTGGTGTGTTCTGCGCGTTGCGGTTAAAGCCGCATGCTGAAAGAAAAACGGCGATTATTAATGGTAATACATAGACGTGTCGTTTCATTTTGTCCTCATGATGATTGTTCTCTACTTTGTTATCAGCTTTGTTACCTGTATTGGCAACTTCACCTTGTTTGCCAGAAAGCGGCGGTAGAGTAGGCTGGGGCAGTTTGCAGCCGTATCGAAACCAAAGCGGCCCGTTTGATTTCGATACGCTTCGCTACTCAATCGGCACCCCCTGCTTGGTAAGGTGAACTGTTACGTTATTTGTATCGGCAGCCTCACTGTAAAAGTGCTGCCTTGATTGAGACCGGCAGATTTGGCGGAAATTTCTCCTTGATGGATTTCGATCAGAGCCTTCACAATCGCGAGCCCCAGCCCACTTCCACCCGTATCACGGGTTCGAGATCTGTCAACACGATAAAAGCGATCAAAAAGATGGGTCAGTTGCTCGGCTGAAATTCCTTCTCCGCTATCGCTAATCTCCACAACAATTTGCTCGTCATCCATCACACCTGTGACAACGACCTCGCCACCGGGCGGCGTATGTCGGATGGCGTTATCAAGCAGGTTGCTAAAGAGTTGGCGCAAGCGGCCAGGATCGGCGGAAATGGGCGGTAGTTTATCCATCTTGTCAATATGGAACTGCACCTCTTTTTCCTCGGCTACTAGAAAGAAGTTGGCCGCAAGTTCTCGCCATAAATCTGCCAAATTCACTACGCCAATCGCCAACGGTAGCTGATGCGCCTCTGCCTGTGCCAACAAATGCAAATCGTCTACCAGGGCGATCAAATGCCGTGTTTGACCATATAGATTTGCCAGATGCTCCTCATCCAGCGTAACTACCTTATCAAGGGCTGCATGCAACTGACCCGATAGCACGGTAAGTGGCGTCCGCAATTCGTGAGAAATATCGGCGAGCATTTTATTGCGTAGCGTCTCGGCATTCTCTAATTCGGTGGCCATACGGTTAAACGAATGGGCCAAATCATCAAGCTCCTGGCTGTGATTATATACAGGCACACGCTCTTGCAAATCGCCAGATCCGAACTGCTTTGCCGCCTCTGAAAGTGCTACAATGGGCGCGCTTAAGCCACGACTCAACCATATACCAAGGATGATGGCGATGGTGCCGACCATAAGCATGGTTTCGGCTAATTCTCCTGTCAAAGAGTAGAGCCTTATATCATCATCAAACGAGATACCATCCATGCTAATAACAGGATCGAGACGATCGAGCACAATCCACAGCGGAATAATGACGAAAGAGAAACTGATGATGATGACGCTAAAGCGAATCCACAAGCGGTTCATCTCTTAGACCCCACAAGTCGATACCCAATGCTGTAAACAGTCTGAATGTAGGTTGGGTTGGTGGGATCAGGCTCAATCTTTTTGCGCAGGTTGCGGATATGGGTGTCCAGCGTGCGGCCGAAGCCCTCATACCCATACCCCAATGCCTTTTCTAGCAATATTTCGCGGCCAAAGGTATGCCCGGGACTCTCCATGAAAATTTTGAGCAGATTAAACTCCGTCGGCGTAGTCTCAATCAGCTTGCCGTCCAGCATAAGCGTTCGCTGACCCAGATCAAGCTGTAACGGACCCACCCGCAAACAGTCGCTCTGCTCCGCGTGGTCCAATTCGCGCCGACGCAACAGCGCGCGCACGCGCGCCACAATCTCCCGTGGATTAAACGGTTTTGTGACGTAATCGTCGGCCCCTAACTCAAGCCCTACAATTTTGTCGCTGTCATCAACCCGGGCGGTTAGCATAATGATTGGGGTTGAAGCCAATTGGGTATCGTTACGAATATCTCTTGTGATGTCCCAGCCATCACGGTCAGGCAGATTTAGATCGAGAATCAACAGCTCCGGTCTTTCGCGGCGCAAGGTGTCCATGGCCGATGTTCCGTTGGTAGCAGATAAGACGCTGTACCCTGCTTGTTCCAGATAGGCTTGCACAATTTCAATAATTGACTTGTCGTCATCGACGACGAGAATTTGTTGGGTGTTCATGGACAAAGTGTACTATAAAGTTCGGGGGATAAGTTCTTCTGTTTTGTAATAGATATTGTAGCGGCCAAATCTGAAGAAGTTGTCAAGACGAGGTGGAATGATTCTGAAATTTTGGTGCTTTTGATAGATACTGGAGGGCGCGGCCGAACGAATGATCAACTATATGGTACAATGGATGAAGCGGAATGATGCACCAAAAGAACAGTTTGAGCGGTTGGGTTTAGAGGAATTCAGATAGCAAGTGAAATGGTTTAATACTGGCGGGCCGTGCGTCCCTGAAGATCACTATATGTTACCGGCGACGAAACGGTTGGAAGCATATAATCTACATCGTCTAATTGATCAACGCGGCTACTTTGTCGTTCATGCTCCGCGTCAGACAGGTAAAACGACGGCTATGATGGAGTTGGCGCGTGAGCTAACTGCTTCGGGCAAGTATATTAGTGTTGTACTTTCGCTCGAAGTAGGCGTGCCATTTTCAAATCAGCCTGAGAGGGCAATGGATGCGATTGTTAGCAATTGGAAATCAACCATCCGTTCCCAGTTCGCAATTGATTTTCATCCGGAGAAGTGGATGCCAGAATCTCTTGATGGGAACACAATGAACACATTTCTGACAGAGTGGGCGTTGAGTGCATCTCGCCCCCTTGTGATTTTCTTAGATGAAATCGACGCACTTGAGGACGAAACATTAATTTCCGTTCTGCGTCAATTACGCAGCGGATATTCTAATCGCCCTAAGGGATTTCCATCCTCCCTTGCCATAATTGGTCTGCGCGACGTCCGCGATTACAAAGTCAAATCTGGCGGTTCGGATAGGTTAAACTCACCCAGCCCATTTAACATTGCCGTAAAATCGGTAACGCTAAGCAACTTCACCGCAGACGAAGTGAATCAACTCCTTCAACAGCACACCGACGAAACCGAACAACCATTTACGCCCGAAGCGGTTTCGCGCATCAATTATCTTACAGAAGGGCAGCCGTGGCTTGTCAATGCCTTGGCCAAAGTCTGCGTTGAGGAACTGGTACAAGACGAATCTCTACCTATCTTGCCCGAACATATCGACCAAGCCAAAGAGCTCATCATCCAACGCCGTCATACCCATTTAGATTCGCTCGGCGATAAGCTGAACGAAGCACGGGTGCGCCCCGTAATCGAACCAATCATGGCGGGTGATACGCCCGAAGTGGTCCCCCGCGATGACATTGACTATGTCATCGATCTAGGGCTGGTTAAGCAGGAAAACGGTAGTGGAATTCTGATAGCCAACCCTATCTATAAAGAGATATTGATTCGGGAATTGGTTAGCATCCCCCAAGCTTTCTTGCCCAGCATCCAACCAACGTGGCTTAATGAGGACGGTTCGCTTAACCCCGATAAACTGCTAAATGCCTTTCTCTCTTTCTGGAAGCAAAATGGTGAACCGCTCCTCAGAGCTGCACCCTACCATGAGATTGCGCCCCATTTGGTGATGATGGCCTATTTGCATCGCGTTGTAAATGGCGAGGGTTCGCTGGATCGAGAATATGCAATTGGCATGGGCCGCATGGATCTGAGTTTGCATTATCGCGAGTTAACCATGGGCATGGAGCTAAAAGTATGGCGCAACGGCAAAAAGGATCCACTAGAAAAAGGGCTTGAGCAACTTGATAGCTATTTGAATGGGCTTGAGCTTGAAACAGGCTGGCTGGTAATTTTTGACAAACGTAGCGGGCTGCCAGAGCTTAGCGAACGCACAACCACAGAGCCAGCGACCACACCACAAGGCAAGCGGGTAACGGTCATCCGCGCATAGTTATACTGAATAAGGCCCTCACCCTTACAAATTCACGCTAAATTCACGCTTTGTGTGGTTATATTCTACAAAGACTACTGCCCAAAGCCCATGAAGACCCTAAACATAACCCTTTTTGGTTCACCCCAATTTACTATCTATAGTTCCCCAGATAAATCCGTTATCGGCTTCATCTCCAACAAAGCGCGCGCCCTGCTCATCTACCTCGCGGTGACAAAGCGCGCCCACAGCCGCGATGTGCTATCCGAACTCCTGTGGGCCGACACACCCACTACCAAACGCGAAAATCTTAAAAAAGTGTTGAGCAATTTACGTCGGATGGATGGCATCACATTGCTCGAAGAAGGACGCCATCAGGTCGCGCTCGATCCACAAAGTTGCTGGCTAGATGTGGCCGACTTTTCGCGCATAGCCAGTAATGAGACGTCGCCAGATTCCACAACATGGCAGCAAGCGGTCGAACTTTATCACGACGATTTTCTGTCGGGATTCAACCTCTCGCTGAGTCTTGAATTTGAAGAATGGGCGTTAAGCGAGCAGACGCGGCTCAAAATGCAGATGGTCGATCTGCTGCGTCGATTGGCCGATCAATATACCCAACAGCACAACCCAACGAAGGCCATCACTACACTGCGCCGTTTGGTCAAAATTGAGCCGTGGCAAGAGGATGCCCATCGTCAGCTGATCAAAGTGCTGGCACAGAACAACAGCGTGGCAGCCGCCCTTGCCCACTTCGAGCGCTGCAAAGAGGATCTGCGCCAAGAGCTAGATATTGAGCCCAGCCCAGCAACGCTCGCGCTCATTGCCCAAATTCGAGACGGTACCTTTCAGACAAATAATCCCATCCCAGCTAAAGCAATCAAACAGCCACCAAAACCATTCCGACAAAAGCAGACAAAAACAGCGGTCGAATTTCCACTAGTGGGCCGAGAACATGAATGGCAGCTTGTCTCTGACCGCTGGCAAAAACTAAACAACAGCCACCTACTCTGCATCGGTGGTGAGGCTGGCATCGGCAAAACGCGCCTCGCCGAAGAACTGCTGCTGCGTGCCGAATTAGAGGGAATCGCCGCAGCCCGCACCCGCTCGCACGAATTGCAGGGCCAACTCGCGTACGGGCCGATCACCGATTGGCTGCGTTTGCCCCCACTGCGACGCGCGCTCGATCAACTCGACGATGTGTGGCGTACCGAGGTCGCGCGGCTGCTGCCAGAACTACTAATTGATGGATTGTCTGCGCCACAGCCCATGACCGAAGGATGGCAGCGCAAACGCTTCTTTGATGCGCTGGTTCACACCGTTACATCAGTCGATGGTCCACTGTTGTTGTTGCTGGACGATCTGCAATGGTCCGATACCGACACATTGGAGTGGATCCAGTATCTGATCGAGAGCAGCGAGCAGCCGATCCTAATTGCTGGCACCGTTCGCCTCAACGAAATCGATCCCGATCACCCGCTGCACCGCGTGCGTCAACAGCTTCAGCGTCAAGATAAATTCACGCAAATCGCCCTCGCCCCACTGAGCGCCGCCGCCACAAACCAACTTGGCGCAGCCGTCACCGAGCACTCACTTGCTGACGAGCTCGCGGATCGCCTCTATCGTGACACCGCAGGCAACCCCCTCTTCGTGATCGAAAGTATGCGCACCGGGCCAACCGTTCCAATCTCAGACGAAGCAATCTTTTCGCCCTATCCCCAGCCAGAAGTAGATAACCCGCTGCCCATGCCAACTAAGATGTACAGCGTCATCCAATCGCGGCTGGCACAACTTTCGCCCCAAGCCCAAAAGCTGGCCCAACTCGGCGCAACAATCGGGCGTGCGTTTGACGTCACCCTACTGGCAACCGCAGCAGAGAGCGACGAAGATGTAGTGCTGATGATTTTGGATGAGCTATGGCAGCACCGCATCATCAAAGAAGTAGACGCGGTCCACTTTGATTTCAGCCATGATCGGATCCGCGATGTGGCCTACGCCGAGATCGGGCCGATTAAGCGGCGCGTGTTACATCGGAGCGTGGCGGAGGCATTGGAAGTGCTATATGAAAGGAAGATAGAATCGATTGCGGCTCACGTTGCTATGCATTACGAGATCGCCAGATCGTTTCAGCAAGCTATTGGATTTTATCAGAAAGCGGCTCATGAAGCAGAACGTCTGTATGCTTATCATGACACAGTTAAACATCTCGAAAGAGCCGTTCACTTACTACGCAGGCAGCCTGCAAGTAGCGATGCAAAACAGCTAGAAATCGACTTGCTACTTGCAGTAAGCGAAGCCCGGACCGTTGCGGAAGGGAAAGGTGTACCGGCTATCTATGGTGATTTGCATGCAGCAGATTCTTTGGTGCAAGATTTCGGCACACCCGGCCAAAATATTCGCGTGCTTACTGCGTTGGCTAAGCACGCCCGAGTGTGTGGCGAGTGGCACAAAGCTGCCGAGCTTGGAGCGCAGGCACTTGCCGCGATTGAAGAAGTTGGCACGCCCGAGCGATTGCTGTACGCGCGATATGCCGATGCAACGCCACATATACGTCTTGGAGATCTGGAAAGAGCGCATCTACAGCTTGAACAGATCCCTTTTGATTTGATAATGAGGGAATCAAAGCAGATAAATGTCGGGCTTTTAACTCGTTCAGCCTATTTGCTGTGGCTGCTTGGTTTCCCCGATCAGGCCCGGGAGCGTGCATTGGCAGCAGTCGATATTACCCATAAAGACTCGCACGAAGGCATTACCATCGCTTTGCATCAGTGCTCATCCATTCATGTTTTTTGTAAAGAGATCGCACAGGTTGATGAATTGTCACAAGAATTGGTTGATTTAACCAAAAAGCGAGGCGACGATTTCTCTTTACGCTGGGGCCTTATCTATCGCGGATGGCTGCTGGTTCAAGAAGGAAAGCTGGACGAGGGGATTGCGATGATGCGCGAAAATGCGGACGAACACCGTGCCCGAAATAATTATTTTTACGAGTGTGTTTGGCGTTCGCTGCTGGCGGAGGCGTATCTCGCAGTGGGCGAGATAGATGCCGCGCGTAAGGAGATCGGTGAGACGTTGGCCTATGCCGAAAGGAGCTGCGATGTCCACTGGAATGCGCAACTGTTGAAGCAGAAGGGTGATTGTTTGCGTGCGAGTGGAGCGCCTGTCGCTGTAGTAGCAGATCAGTATCAATTAGCAATAGATATCGCGCGTAAACAAAATTCTCGGTCGCTGGAGTTACGTGCCAGCACGAACTTGTGCCGCCTATGGCAAGAGCATGGCAAAGTAGCGGAGGCTTATCAACTGCTGTTGCAAATTTACGGCTGGTTCACCGAGGGGTTTGATACAGCAGATCTGGTCGAGGCGAGAACGCTTTTGGATGAGCTGCGACAGTTGGTTCTGGCAGAAGTTGGTCAACGAGAATATGCAGAAATTGTCGGACAGCAGATACAAGATCGGTATCACCTTCCCAGAAGCCAAGTCTCTTGACTCTCTTTGTAAGATGTGGGTACTTGGCTTCTGGGAAGGGAACATGGCCATCTATCGAGTACTTCAACAAAACAGCTTTGGCGTACGACTAGAAGCATGTTTCTAGTACTATACGGCGTAGATAACTATACAAATAGAATGGGCGATTCTCTTATTTTTACGAGAATTATCTGTATAGTTATTTACGCCATGCTGTACTAGTCGTGAAATTTTTTCGGGTACATTCCGAAGGTTTCGCGCTGCAACACAAAAAAATTGTTAGCGCGAATAGATTGTCAACAGATTCCCTTTTATGAGAGAATCTCGGGTACTCCAGCAAAACAGTTATGAGCGCCCATGATATTACTCAAATAGGAGAGGGACAGGGTGAGGTCAAGTCCTACTCACTTTGAATGCTTTCTAACTTAACCCAGCATTTATTCGCGCTAACAAAAAATTTGGAGGATTTTATGGTCGCGAACAACCCTCGTGCTGAAGAAGCAAAATCGCTTCTGGCAAAAGTAAAACGCATCTATTCAACAGATTTCCCACGCGTAAGAAACTTAGCCGAGCAGAGTCAATCCATCTGTCGTACCCTGAATGAGCCTCTTTATTTGGCGCGCTCACTCGATCTTGTAGCAAATGCATACCAAACAACTGGGGCGCTATCAGCCGCCAAGGAGCTGATGGAAGAGAGCTACTCCTTACGCCAGATGGTGAAAGATGAGCGGGGAATTGGCGTATCGCTCAGAAATTTGAGCGACGTAGCCCGGTTGGCGGGCGAATTTGACGAAGCGGAAGATCTGGTCTCTCGGTCAATGACTATCTTTTCACAGTTGGACGACTTGCCGCAACTGAATTTTTCGATTGGCAGGCTGCACGCGGCATTGGTATATGGTGGCAAATTTGACGAGGCAGCACGCCTGTTTGAAGGATCGGCTCCTATTTATCATGAGTTTGGCTTTTCCAAAAAGCCAGTAGATCCAACGATTGTCTCTGCATTTGGCCTGATGCATTTGGGGCGCTACGATGAAGCGGAAGAGCGCTTTCAGCAAACGCTGCCACTTTATCCCGAAATGGCGATTGGTTACGCCATCAAGAATTTGGGCCGCATTGCGTTGGTGCGCGGGCAGTTCGATACGGCAGAGACTCATTTGTTGAAAGCCCTTGCACTGTTCCGCAAAAGCGAAGCCGTGAACGGGTTGGGCCAAACGCTCGGCTGCTTGGGCATGTTGGCATTGCGTCTTGGCGATCAGGCTCAAGCGCAGAAATACATTGACGAAAATCTACAGATGGCGGCGGATACGCTTATGATTCTGCCCAGCATGACGGCTCTTTCGAGCTTGGCTCTCCTGCGGATCGAAGAGGGAGAAGCGGAGTCGGCTATCGAACTTTATGCAGCCGCCTCGCAGGCTGGTCACGTGGCAAATTCGTGCTGGTACCACGACGTGATCGGGCAGCAGGTTGACGCAGCAGCGGACTCTTTGTCGCCAGCTGTGGTGAAGGCAGCCCAGAAACGAGGGGAAGAGAGTGGGTGGCAATCTGCGTTAAATACGCACACCGTCAAGTCGGCCTCACGTGACATTACATCCAGCCGCTGAGTGTCATACAGACGGAGATGCGATTCACCCAGTTGTTGAGTACATTCGACATTTTTGCCACCATCGGTGTGGTTTCCATACTGCACTTCATGATAGAATAGCGCTCACTCTGCCATCAGCCATAAGCATCACCAACACGCTCGATACAGGGCGTATATTTTGGGCGAAGACAACCTTGTGCGGTACGGAAACCGTCGCATCGACAGTAGTTGGTTCTCACAAATTCGCCCCCAAACAGAAGTAAGCTCTTATCGATAGAGACCGGTGCCGCCTTTTCTATCTTGTGTTATAATCCAAATAGATGTAATTTTGTAAAAGGTAGATATAGGGTGACAATCATGAGTCTTGCTACTGTACCAGTTGACGTGCCTCAGCATGTCTATGTACGTTTGAAAAATAGTGCGGCAATTGCCAAACGTACGGTTGAAGATGTGCTCACATCAGCTGTTTCTATTGCGCTGCCTCCATCCCCTGATCTGCCAGAAGATCTAGCCAATGAACTTGCTGAGATGATTTGGTTAAGCGATGAAGCACTATGGAGAGTAACTACCCCAACATTCACGGCAGAACAACAAGAACGTTTGGCAGAGCTAAATCATAGGGTGGCTCTCGACGAATTAACCTCAGAAGAAACCAGAGAACAGCAAGCATTGTTAACGGCATATGAGCATTCGGTACTCATTCGTTCTCAACCATTCAATATATTGAACCGACGCGGACACGAAATTCCTCGCTACGCAGACTTAGCAACGCCGTGAGCAGCACCTAATATCTCTCAAAAGCTGCGTCGCTGGCTACTACCTCTTGGCGAGCGCTGCGAATATTGTCAAACCTCAGAACTTGTCACAGGCATCCCTCTTGAAGCCGATCATATCCATCCAGAATCCAAAGGCGGCTCTACTAAACGAAAGAACCTCTGTCGAGCCTGCTCTCCCTGTAATACCAACAAAAACGATCAAATCGAAGCAGTTGATCCAGATACAGAAGTTGCTGTTCGTCTTTTTCATCCGCGTGAGCACGAATGGGACTGCGCACTTTCAGTGGTCCGATGGTGGCACGACCATCATTGGACTAAGTCCAATCGGTCGCGCCACCATCGTTGCGTTAAAGCTCAATAATCCTCGAATCGTGCGATCTCGAGGGCTGCGGATTGGGGTTGGTTGGCATCCACCCAGTTAAATAAACCCTGTGAGTCTCATTATCATAAAGTTTGCTTACGGCTGCATCATCTCCATCGCATGATAAACCGCCATCTACGCCGCTGCTTCACCAATATTCCAACCAGCCACATTATCACTTTCATAGTGAATCCCAGCCCAGAAGCGTGAGTCTGTAGCCTCTTGTTCCCATGATCTTGCCTTTAAGCGTCGCACGTGAGCGTGCTCACTACACGGGTAAATTTCTTAACTTAGCGACAGTGAATGTTAGGGTGACCAGTCGAACCACGGCTCGCGTGCGCCTGCGTTTACTCCATGCCCTACGTTATCTGTGCAGTGCGAAACAAGTCGAACCATAAAGGGTGCTACAGGCGCACCCACAATGGGAACAGGTGCAAGATTGGGGTAAGCTTTATGGAATGGATATGCGCCGCCCAAAAGCGGGAAATCCAATTCTATCGAAGTAGAACCACTCCCATCGCTACCGGTCATAAATCCATTTGCCACATCAATGTTCCCCGCGCCTTCTACCCCAGAAGCAATAAGATTCGATAACTCAGTCGAGGGAGCAAGCGGCGTTGAACCGGCATCGGTAATGGGGCTGCCACCATATATATCACCATCGTCACCTTCGGTTATACCGCGAAGTCGTAGCCAGAGTGTGTAGAACGTATTCGGTCGAGCGTTTTTGAGTGTAATATGTGCAGTGCTATTGCGGTACAGTTGATCAATGGTAATTGTTGCCGCTGCATTCTCGTATGGCTCTCCATCACAATTGGCAATTACAGTGTTACCGTCTGGATCTTCTGTATCTTCAGGTAGACGAGTAAAGGATTGAGTCAGAGCCGTTGTTCCGTTGACGAACATCTGTTGGGAGTTACCATTCAAAAGATAGACCTGTACGACGTACTCACCTGGTACTGAACCAATCTGGAAGAATGCACGCAATCGTCCGGTAGGTGCCTTGGTCAGTGGTGCATTGATTTCGGTTGACGGTTCTTCATTGTAGAAACGCATACCCGTTGCACCGGCAGGAGCCTGAACATTTGCGATCCCAACGATCTGTTCATCTTGCACAAGTCCCCACAAATTTGGTCCAAGAGGTTCGATACCCACACCAACCATTGGCTCGCTATCGTAATTCCAAAGAAGCAGATCGTACGCAAACGGCGTCGCCTCATTGAGTCCTGCGTTTTGATAGATTGTATTGGGTGCGCCTTCGTTGAATACGCTAGTAATGCCCATATGTGGAATCGCTCTTGGTAGAATTTCTACCACCGCTGTTCCCGTCTCTACCGTCCCAGCGGGGCCTGTTTCTGCAACCACGTCAAGCGAATAGAAACCCGGTTCCGCTGGATTGGTGAACGACTTAAACATCAGATGAATGACTTTGATACCAGCAAAAGTGGGCGGATTCGGTACAATGTCCCTAAGCGCGGTCACGACTAGCGTATTTGTTCCCTCAATGCTCATGTCATACCAAGGCGGTGGAACAGGACGTTGCGGCCAACCCTGAACCATAACCGCGGCAGTACAGAGCATATTGGCAGGGGTACACTCATCATTACTCATGATATTTTCCAAGGCTGGCTCACCGCTATTTACAAACTCATCGGGTAAGGTAACGCGGATAGTGTTACCTTCCAACAGCGTTTTGCCTGGCACGGTCGGATCAATTGATACGTCGAGATTGATAACGAACTCGGTCACAGCACCGGCCACAGTTCCATCACCGATGACAGGTGCATTCATGACGTTCTTAACAATGCCGCTACTCTGAGGCTTCATCTCCTGCGCTGCAAGTGGCTGGGTAGAAACGAGATTCAGGCTATAAAGAGCCAATATTAGCATTATTCTTCCCAGTATTAGT
>Ga0209187_1001430_pt1 | contig 27810 bp, 14 predicted proteins | sample BantaG_FD_187430 | JGI IMG/M metagenome (GOLD analysis project Ga0209187, IMG submission 187430) | Marine algal microbial communities from Bantry Bay, Ireland - BantryBay_4 metaG (SPAdes) (version 2) | ecosystem: Host-associated > Algae > Red algae > Unclassified | place: Bantry Bay, Ireland...
AAACGCATTTCATATAAAAGCGGTACTTCATCGTTTTCAATAATTAGCAAATGTGGTTTTTTGTTTATGTGTACAACATCAATATGGCGTAGTAAAAATACAATATTGGTTTTTATAAATGTCATTTTTGTATTACATAAATTGAAATAGCATTATGTTTTTTAAATATTACAGAAAATATTAAGAGTAACATGTGAGTACATTTATAGTAAATTTTTCATTTTTTAAACTTATTTTGCATACAATGAAATTTAAGAAAATTCATTTATGAATAAATATAAATTCTCTGGTCATGAATCCTTTCATTGCAAACCGCTTTGGTTAAAAAAGGGTTTTGATTTTAAAAATAAAGGCGGCAACTTTAATGATGCACATTCGGTGGTGAAGTTGGGAGTTGGTAAAAATATGGTCGCTTCCATTCGATTTTGGATGAATGCTTTTAATGCTTTAAATGGCCAAAACGGAGTTACAGAAATTGCAACACGATTGTTTGCAGATGATGGTTGGGACTCTTATTTGGAAGATGAGGGAACTTTGTGGCTATTGCATTACTTATTAGTTTCAACAGGATATGCGGCTACACCAAATATAATATTTAACCGGCTTAGGAAATTGTATCCTGAGTTTAGTCAAACTCAGTTTAATAAATTTGCAAAACAAGAATTTCAACAAAGTAGTGACAATACAATTAATAGAGATTTCCAGGCTTTTGAAAGAACTTTTTTACATAAGAAATCAAATGAAATTGAGGAAAATACCAACAGCTTATTAGCTGATTTAAAAATATTAGAAAGAGTACCCAAAAGGGCTGCTGATGCCAATCAGTATTTTACTATTAAGCTATCGGAAAGAAAAAATTTGCCGCCTGCTATTCTGTTATATTGTATTTTGGATAGTAATCCGGGTACACAATCTATAAACTTTGAAGATATGTTGATGAATGAAAATAATGTAGGTAATATTTTTGCTTTAAGCAGAGATGGCTTATACAAAAAGCTGGAAGAAATTGTAGATGCAAAAATAGTTAAAGCTACGTTTACGGTTACTGCGGGAATTAAAATTTTTCAAATCAAACAAAAAAATATCAAACCTTTTAACATTCTAAAGAAATACTATGAAAGTTAAGTTTGCGCCATCCGTTAATATAATTCGCGATGTGGATATTGATTTGAACTTTATTGCCACCGCAAATACAAAAGGTATTGCTAATAGTATTTTTGAAGATTATCAATCTGGTATTCATGCTTTTAATTTGGTTGGTTCTTATGGTACGGGTAAATCTACCTTTCTTTGGGCTTTGGCTAAAGAAATAAATGGAAATAAAAATTATTTTAAGTCTGGTTTTTTTAACGGATTTAGAAAAGTTAGAATTGAAAACATTATTGGTGAACCACAATCATTAAAAGGCTTTTTTTTAGAGCGGTATAACTTAAAACTATCCACTAAAAGTAGTATTCTTTTTGATAAAATTTACCAGGATTTTGAGTCCTTAGGCAAACAAGGTTTATTGGTTTTTATGGTAGATGAGTTTGGAAAGTTTTTGGAACATGCATCTGCCAATAATCCGAAAGAAGAACTGTATTTTATTCAACAATTTGTAGAGTTTATTAATAAGCCTAATCGTAATATCTTATTTATTTCTACACTTCATCAAGGCTTTGATAGTTATGCTTATGGCTTAAATGCTTTGCAACGTAACGAGTGGACAAAAGTAAAAGGCAGGCTAAAAGAAATTGCTTTTAATGAACCAATAGAACAATTACTTTACTTCGCTGCTGACAAATTAGACAACAATAATAAAAAGAAATTAACCAATAGTACAGCACCATTAATACTCAAACATCATTTATTTAATGGTGATAAAAAAGAGTTGCTTAAATTAGAAAAACAAGTTTTTCCATTAGAAACTATTGCTGCTTTTGTGCTTACTACTGCTATGCAACGTTATGGACAAAATGAACGCAGTTTGTTTTCATTTTTAGAATCGAATGATGAGTTAGCAATAAAAAGTTGGAAAGAAAAAACGGCTTATCAACTGCCAGAAGTATATGATTATTTGCTGTATCACTTCTACAGTTTTTTATCTTCTAAAAATAATCCTGATTATAATAAATGGTCTAAAATAAAGATGAGCATTGAACGGATAGAGGTGATGGAGTCTTTAAATATTTCACTTGCAATTCGCTTAATTAAAACCTTAGGTCTGATAAACATTTTCTCAAAATCATCTTATAAAATTAATGATACTTTCTTTAACAACTATTTTAAAAATGCAAAGACTTTAAAAGAAACTATAGCACATCTTACCAAAATAAAAATACTTGGCTTTTTAAAAGAAAGAGATACTTATGTTTTAAAAGAAGGGTCTGATATAGATATAGAATTAGAAATTATTGAAGCTGCCAATAAAATTGAACGTATTGAAAATATTGAAGTTTCGCTTAAAAAACATTTTGACTTTCTGGCAACTTTGGCAAGAGCGCATGCTTTAAAAACCGGAACTCCAAGATATTTTGAATACATCATTTCAAATGAAGCGATTAATAAAAAACCTGAAGGAGCATTAGACGGCTACATCAATCTTGTTTTTGGCAAGGAGCGAATTGCTAACCTGAAAAAAAATACAGCAGAAAACGACACAACAATTTACGTTGTATTTAAATCGCAAGGGCAAATAAAAAACACCCTGTTCGATTTAGAAAAAACGCAACAAGTAATTGATGAACATCGGTCGGACAAAAAAGCCTTGAAAGAATTAGAACAAATAAAAGAAGGGCAGGTCAATTTATTAAACCATTATGTGTTTGACGGGCTGTTTAGCAAAGAGGTGATATGGATGTACAAAGGCGAAAAAATTACAATTAAGCGTCAACGTGATTTAAATAAATTGTTATCCGAAGTTTGCGATGCGGTTTATCATAAAGCCCCTGTTTATAAAAATGAAATTATTAATAAACACAAAATTTCGGGTAGCGGACATTCAGCGAGAAAGGAATTATTTACTGCCATAGTAGAAAATGAAGGTTTGGAAAATCTTGGCTTTGAGGACCATAAATTTCCACCGCAAAAAACCATATATATTTCTTTATTAAAAGAAAATGGAATGCACTCCTATAATAAAGCACTTTTGCAATGGGAGTTAAATGCTCCATCTAAAAAATCAACCTTTAAAAAAATATGGGAGGAAGGAATTCAATTTATAAAAAGTAGTACGAAAGAACCCATCAATATTTCTAAACTGAATGAAATTTTTACATCAAAACCCTATAAACTAAAAGGTGGTTTAATTGATTTATGGACACCGATATTTCTATATGTTAACCGCGAGCAATTTGCTTTATATTCGGAGGAAGGTTACATCCCTATTTGGAACGAGCCGATTTTAAACAGACTAACGAGAAACCCCGAAGATTTTAAAATAAAAGCATTTGATATTAAAGGCGTAAGATTAAATTTATATAATAAATACCGAAAACTTTTGGAGTTGTCGGCAACCGAAAATTTAAGCAATCAGGGTTTTATAGAAAGCATCAAACCGTTTTTAGTATTTTATAAAAATTTAAGTGCTTATGTGCAGCAAACCAAACAGTTGAGTGCTACGACTATTGCGGTAAGAAATGCGATTATTCAAGCAAAAGACCCGGAAAAATTATTCTTTGAAGATTTTCCAAATGCCTTGGGTGTTTCATTAAGTTCGGTAGCAAAATCTCAAAAAAGCCTAGAGCACTTTATTAGCAATTTGCAAGCTGCAATTGATGAGATGAAAGATGCATATCCCTCATTGATTAACAGAGTGGAGCAATTTTTATTAGAAGAAATCATACTCAATAAAACTTCCTTTAAAAGCTACAAGAATATTTTGAAAGATAGGTGGATGAATCTTAAACCCTACTTAATACCCAACCATTTAAAATCTTTTATCAATAGAATTAACTCTCCTTTAGAGGAGCGCGAGCCTTGGTTGCAATCTATAGCGCAAGCTATTTTAAAGAAAAATTTAGACAGCATCAACGACAAAGAAGAAGCCCTGTTGTACGAAACCTTAAAAACATATAGTATTGAGTTAGATAATTTGTTGGCGATATCAAATGCACATCAAAAAGATGAACTGGAAAATATTGTTAAATTGGATTTTACGGATGCCAAGGGCATGAAATCGCAGGTAATTCGTTTGGATGAGAAAGCTAATTCTAAGACTAAAAAATTGATGAAGCAAATAGAAGAGTTGCTGCCTGAAAACTATGCGATTGCGGTTGATATTTTGAGTAAATTATTACGGGAGCGTTTTTTATGATAGCAATGAATAATCAGTTAAACCCAGATAAATTAAGAATTGTTGAAGGTTCGCATACAACAATTAGGCAATTACTGATTTTTAAAAAAATTATATATACTATTGATGAAGGTAACGCAATTCATCAATTATTACAAGATGAATTAATAAAATGGAGCATCGATTTAGAACTGATTAATCCGGTTTATTACTTTTCAAAAGGAAAATTAAGCAACAACGGAAAACCAACAACTGCCTTTAAACATTATTTAGAATTTCTGGTAAACCTTGGTCTAATTTTTAAAACCAACAACATATACACCAACACAAAATTGGCTCGGTTGTTTTTAAGTTTGAATACAGAAAAAATCAATAGCACTTTAAACAAATTTGATTTAGCTTTTTTTTTGTATGTATTAGTTTATTTTGATGGTGATTTTATTTTCTTAATTTTTAACATACTTGAAGAAAATAACGGCATCAGCCAAAAAGAGATACAAGCTAAATTTGAAACATTTTATGTCCAAAGATTAAGTACTAAATTTATGTACACCAACAACCCAATAGCTAAAAGAGAAATTCAACACAAACTGTTCATAGCTCAAAACAGATGGGCAAACATTGCATCATACGCTGAACATTTACTCGTACCTCGCTTGGAGTGGCTCTCGAAAATTGGCCTAATCAATATTGATAAATGGGGCAACCATACAAATTACAGAATTAACAGGCGAGGCAAAACTTTTATCAAGCAAATCCCAAAAATAGAAGATGCGATTTATGACATTAACGACATTTGGATTTGGGATAATTTTTTCTCACAGATATTGAAAAGTAAGACTAATATTAATATGAACACTTTAGAATTTAAGGTCAACAATTACTTAAACGAATCATTTAAAGTATTAAGCAATAACAGACGATTAGATTTGCAAATATGTTTACTGTATATTGCGTTCAAGTTGTATAATAACGAAAATTATTGTATTAATTTGAGTACTATTTTATCTATCATAAAATTAAATCCAACAGTTGAAGACAGAGCATATATCATTAACCATTCATCAAGACCAACAGATAGTTTTATAAGTTATAGATTATTATGAGTAAATACCACCGTTATAATTGTGTTGTTGATGCAAGTTCTTATGTTAACCTAACTTTATTTAATGATTATGCAGGTAAAACGCTTTTAGAATTCTTTACGGAACAGGCAAATATTCATTTTTGCAGATGCGTTAATCAAGAAATCAACAGGCATAGAACTGAATTTATGCCTAAACCCTTAACACAAGAGAAATCTGTTTATAATTTACAATATAAAACATTTAAAGAGTACGAACTTAAGTTATTTGATGAATATGATGAAGGTAAAAAGAACAGAGGCGAAAAATGGAATTTAGCAGTAACTTTAGATATGTTTTTGAGTAAAGGCTACAAAAATTTGGTTTATGTAATTGATGATTTTAATGCGCTTAGAGGCGTTTTAAAGACAAGTCTTTATTCATTTCCGTTATATCAAATATGGAGTTCTTTTGATGTTATCGTATATTTATTAATTGACCATAAAAACTTTACACGAGATTTGGCTATCAACGCGTTGAAAGATATTAACGCTAATTTAGCCAATGATGACCCAAAGACTAAAAGGGAGAAAACCGAGCGAAGAATTACAAACCTCAATAACTACATTAAAAAAATTGAAAGAGTTCAAAAACTAATTGTTAAATGAGTGATTTAATTAAATACAATTTGAGGAAAAACCCATTTGCCCATATTACCCCAAATTTTTCTTTTAGTAATAAAAGGAATATGGTTTGGGCAGATATGGCTAAACTCAAAGATAAATTTGAAAAAATATTTAAAAGACTAATCAGCAGAGGAGAAAAACAAGTTGTATTAAATTGGGGTACTTGGGGTGGTGGTAAAACTTTCTGTGCTTTGTATTACTATAATGAACATTTAGAAAACGAAAACATAGAATCCATATATATAAGATTGCCAAAAGAAGGTAAAACGATTGATTTTAATCTACAGAAAGAAATATTTGATTTTATATCATTTAATAAAATAAAAAGTAAAATACAAGAGCTAAAAACATTAATGGCTGAAGATGAATTATTAAAATACCTCACCAACATTATTAAAAGTGAAGAATATGCAAAAGCTATCTTGTTGATAGGTAACAATAGTAAAGCCACCGACGACCTAATTAAACATTACATGTTTAATGGATTAAACAAAAGCGAGTTAAAAAAATTAGATCTTGCAAGAAACATTGATTCAGTGAATGAACGCGCCAAATTTATTGCTGGTATATTTTCTTTATTTACCTATAAAGATGAAGACCGTTTGGTATTATGGATTGATGAAATGGAAGATTTAGTTCACCTTAACTCTAAAGATAGTACAAAAGTAAGTATGTTTTTGAGAGACTTAATTGACCTTTTAAATCGAAGTGTAACTATTTTCTTCAATTTTAGTTTGGCGGAAAATCAAAGGTCTACTTTAGAATATTTGTTAGGAGAAGCTCTTTCTCGAAGAATTCAAAACTATATTCAATTTGATAGTTTTGATAAAGAAAATGCTTTTATTTATATATCAGAGTTGATAATGGCACATCAGATAAAGAGGAACGAGAGCTTGTTTCCGCTTGATAAAAAAATGGTTAACAGAATTGTAGATGATATTCCTCCGGAAAAACTTACTCCCGGCGAAGTAAATAAAGTTTTTAGTGAATTGTTAAACTTAGCACTTGATGAGGATTCAGATAATATCTCAATAGATTTGTACAATCAATATTTAAGTAACGTTTCAGCATTTTCATAAGTCACTTCAAAAGCATTTATCTCAACATGAAAAATAAAATAAGACACGTTTTAGGAATTTCAGGCGGCAAAGACAGCGCAGCCCTTGCTATTTATATGCGCAACAAATATCCTCAATTAGAGGTAGAATATTACTGTTGCGACACCGGCAAAGAATTAGACGAAACCTATCAATTGATTGATAATTTAAACAGCTATTTGGGCAAATCCATTAAACAAATTATAGCAAAAGATGCGATTGGTAGCGACCAAGACCCATTCGACCATTTTTTTAAAATGTACAGAGGTTATTTGCCATCTTCAATGGCGCGGTGGTGTACCAAAAAAATGAAATTGGAGCCTTTTGAAAATTTTGTTGGCGACGATTTATGTGTATCCTATGTGGGCATTAGAGGCGATGAAGAAAGGGAAGGTTATATCTCTACAAAAAGCAACATTCAAAGTATTTTTCCTTTCAGAAAAAACATTTGGAGCCTTGATGTTTTAAAGAAAGCCTTTAGCGAAAAAGGGAAAGCTGTTTTAACAGCGTATTATGAAGATCATTTTCAAGGTAAACGACTTGATCATTTTGTTTGGCTTATCAATACCCCAATTGAAACTGAGAAAAATCTAAAATATATCGTTAATGAGCTCTTGAATAAAGATACGCCTTTATTTAACCACGCTGTTTTTGCCGTGTTAAAACAGTTTGAAGTGCCTTTAACTTTTGAAGATGATTTTCCATTATTAGATAACGAGGATGTTATTGTTAAAGCAGATGTTTTTAAAATTTTGGAAGAAAGCGGAGTTGGCGTGCCAGCCTATTACAATAAAGTAAAGTACAAAATTGGAGCGGAAGAAGGCGAATATGCCCGCAGCCGTTCGGGTTGTTATTTTTGTTTTTTCCAGCAAAAGATAGAATGGATTTGGTTATATGAGCAACACCCGGATTTATTTGAAAAAGCTTGTACTTATGAAAATGACAAAGAAGGCTTCACCTGGAATCAACACGAAAGTTTGTATGATTTAATACAACCTAACCGGATGAAAGTAATTAAAGAAGAATATTTAAAAAAAGAACAAAGGAGGAAAGAAGCTGCGAAGTCGCCATTTTTGGTGGATATTTTGGATGATGGGGAAGATTTGGGTTGTACGGCTTGTTTTGTGTGAAGTCAAATAAATTATGGATTACAAATTTGAAAAATATACTATAAGGAAATTGGTCGGTTTAATAGACAGTAATAAAATTGATTTAAATCCTCCTTATCAATATTCCTAAAATAACCTATTTTTGTAGATAGCATGACAACAGATATTCAAGAAAAAAAAGAAAACCTGATTAAATGGATTGAAGAAATGGATGACGTTACTTTAATTGAGCAATTGAACGCACTTAAAAAGAATAGTGAAAAATTATCTTCTTCAGATTTAGCATCTATTCAAAAAGGTATGGACCAAGTTAAAAACGGGCAAACAAAACCTTATGATGAAGTGATAAAACCTTATGAAAAGTATTTACAAGGTTGAATTTTCAGACGAGGCTATAAGTGGCTTCGAGAATATTATTTATTACATAGAATCAAATTTTTCATTTAAAGCTGCACAAAAATTTGTTATTAAGTTTGATGAAACCGTACATTTAATTTCAACCAACCCCAATACTTTCCCCAAAATTTCTGAAATAGGAAATGTGAGAAGAGCATTGGTCGCAAAGCTCACATCAATTTACTATGGTGTTGATGATGATAGGCAAATTGTAAATGTGTTCTTCGTGAAAGACAATAGGCAACAACAACCTATGTTTTCTTAAAATCCACAACTAAAGTGTTTATGACACAAAAAATCTAATCTCCCAAACCCTGCAATATCTCTTCCATTCCTCCAAAACTGAGAATAAAAGTTGCATAATAATGGTCAAACAAATCTTTTAGATAAGTTCCTAAATCAACATCTTCTAATTCAGGTTTATCTTTATCTACTTGTTTTATTTGGTAGCCCCTGTTTTTAGTAATGGTGTACAAAAAGAGTGTATGAAAGTAAACAGCAGTATAGTACTTTCTGTTGCTAACTTCCAATTGTTCCTCATTAGGATTCTTTTGCTTTCCTCTAAAATTGAGCAATACGTTGCTATCCATATTCACAAATATTTTTTTTAAAGTATCTCCTTCAACTTCTGAAACCATTACCGTTTTATGCTTCAATTCTAAACCAGTAGAATTTTCAACATCATTCCAACTCACCGAGTCTTCTGGTAGTTGTTCACTTTTTTGATAGGCAAAAATTAACTGAGGCAGACCAAGTGGCTCGTTATCTGCATCTTTTTTAGGCTTATCAATTTTGTGTTTTTTGCTTTCTTCCACTTTCACCCAAAAAATTTCATTGAACTCCTCTCCTGGCGCAGTTAATGAAACTTTAACCTTAACAGCATCTCCAACCTTTAAGTCGTTTTTCGGATTTAAGGATAACTTGATCTTTCCTTTATTGGGGCTACTTTTGTTTACATTAAACAATTCAGATATGTCTTTTGGCTCTCCAATATCATTTCCACCTTCGGCTTCATTATTTTTTATAGATAAAATACCAATTTTAAGCTCACCAGGTTCTTCAGTTCTGTCAAAATAATCATCGTCACAATCTGTATTAAACTGTATATTTTTTTCTCCGTTCAATGGTATTTTTAGGGCATCCGTATCTCCATTAAGCGTACTATTCATTTTAAATTGTGAGGGAAAGCGTTTTCCGGAAAATGGAATTTGATCTTTTTCCTTTTTATTTTGGCGGTTACTTTTATCCTGTTCTTTCGGCTTACTCTTTTTTAAATCTAATTTAAAAGAATCGCCAAGAAGCTTTATTATATCTTCATTTATAGGCAAGCTTTTTGTAAAATTTTTTAACAATTCTTGTGTAGTAGCAGAGGTATCTACGTTTGTGGCTTGTTTTCTTAGTTTTTGAATTTGATCTAACCTGCCGCCTTTCTTACCTAAGTGTTTTGCTAAATATCGTCTTAATTGCTGTGTTTCTTCACCATTTTTTAGCCGGTCTCTTGAAGCCATAAACAACTCTTTCCTAAACTCGTATTTCATTTCTGTGCAATCCACATGTATTAACAAATGATTTTTTAAAAGATTCATTTTTAGAGATTTGGAAATAAATTCAGTACTATAATGTCCATGAACTTGACCATTCATAGAAAACATTACGTGCATCCCATTTTTAAAATATCGTTTTTTTACTTCTTCTCGGGTCTTTTTTATATCCCAATCTTTTACCTTCGATTTAAAAACAAAGCAAGACACTTTCATTTCTCCAAATAAATCGTCTTCATAAGTTTCAGAAAATTTTTCAAATATATATTCCCTTTCTTCTTTGTGCAAACGTCTTTTTAATCCATACAAGTCAGTAACCAAAACTTTGTTATTCGGATATCTTAGTTTAGTGTCTTTAGTTAAAATGGGTAGCGCGGGATTAAATGAAAATTCGTTGATACTTTGGTTTAAATCTTGAGCAAAGCCAGAATATCCTTTTGGAAACTGATAAGAATACATTTTAATTATTGTACCCGTTTTAAAGTTTCGGTTTTCTAAGCCTAAATCTAACTTATCTATATCAAATGACAATATTTTATTTTCAACAATTAAATATTCATACCATGTTTCTTTGGCTTGGTCGCTTTACCAAGCGGTTTCCAGTTTTCATCTTTAAAAAGTATTGGATACTTTTGAATTACTATTAATAATTCTATCTCGTCTTTAGCATTGTATATTTCTAAAAACAACTTACGTACTTCAAATTTCATAGTAATATTTGAGATTAAAAATACACATAATAAATTATTTCACTTTATACAAAAGCGGTACTTCGTCATTTTCAATAATTAGTAAATGTGGTTTTTTGTTTATGTGTACAACATCAATATGGCGTAGTTGCCCGGTTAGCCTAATGTTTGGTAGGTCGGCTGCAAACCAGTTTTGTATTTTCCCAATTTCTAACAAAGGGCAAGCATCTAAGCGACTGAATTGTGGCAAATAATTAAAGTTGTTGCCACCTGCATAAATTGTATTGTAGCTTTCTGTTTTATTTGGTAAGATGCAAAAGTTGTTAATACACGAAAGTTGAGCGTTATCGCTAAGTTTTTCTATAGTGAAATTACCGTTGGCATTACCATACACCACAATAGAGTATGGATAATTTACTTGTTTAGTAATGGCATTTTCTAATTTCTTTTTTTCAAACAAAGTATAAATGTTTTGCCTGGCATATTCGCTGTGTTTTAAATTTTTCTTTTTAATAAAAGCAAATTGATCAGCCATTTCTCGCTTTAACATTACAGGTACGGTTTGGCCATTAACGGTTTTAGTAAGTATTTTATCTACAAAGCGGTTACCATCAAAATCGTTAATAAATAGTTTAAGTGGGTTTACCGAATCGAAGGGAAGCGAAAAGTTGTTACCAATGTTGCCCAGTATTAAATCATCAAAACCATCCTTATTAAAATCGGCAGAAAGGGCAGCACGCCAAAAGCCAAACTTGTTTTTCAAGTTGGTTTCTAATGCAACAAAAGCGGTATCGGTAACTGTAAAGATGTTAGGTGCCATCCAATCACCAACTATAATTAATTCTTTGTTTTTGTTGCCATAAACATTGGCCCAAGTTGCATCGGTAACCATACCAACTGTAGAAAAATTAGGCAACGTAGTTTTTTGTTTTGCGTAATAACTAAACCTGCCACTACCATCATTTACTAATAAAAACGAAAATGGAGGCACACCGTACTCTTGTGGATAGTTGCGGCTACCAATAAAAACATCGGTATCGCCATCGTTATCAAAATCGTGTGGCGCAATTACTGAGGTGTTGTTGGCATACTTGGGCAAGTTGCCAAAAGCCAATTCAAAATTACCGCTGCCATCGTTTAAAAGCAACTGATCTTGATAGCCTCTATTTTCAGCAGGCAGTTGGTTGCCGCCGTTGCCTATTAAAAGGTCTTGATCACCATCGTTATCGGCATCAAAAAAAGCAGCAGCAGTTGCTTCAAAAGCGTTTAGTTTTTGTAAAATATTTTGCTCTTTTTTTACAAAACCTTTATTGGTGTTTAAATACAATTGGCTGGCTTGGTTGGCTGCGCCTCCAATAAAAATATCATCCATCCCATCTGCATTTACATCGGCCTTGGCGTAAGCTGGTCCTTCTTTGCTTAACAGTTCTAAAATGTTGCGTTCATAATAAAAATCTATGTGTTCATTTTCGTCATGTTTTTCAAACGGGGTATTTTCTATTTTTTCAAATTCAGGGTTTGTTTTTTTAGTTGTTTGCATGGGTTCTTCCATATCATTTTCGTTGTAACTAATTTCTATCAATTCATTTATAGCCGGCCTTTTTAAAATTTGTATTTTACCGTTAGGCCAGTAAATTTTTACTATGTGCAAGGTTGTAAAATTTCTTAACCCAAAAGTAAGTTTTGTTTCAACGCAGCTTTGAAAACCTTTATATGGATTTATTTTTTGAGCAGGCGTTATTGTTCCATCTAAAAACAGTTGCACCTTTGCGCCTATAGCGTTTATGTTGGGAGCTTTATATTTTAGTTTTATTTGAAAGTAGTTGTTTATAGTATTGTTTTTATAAATTAGTGCTGGTTGATTAATGTTATTGATAATCAAATCTAAATCGCCATCGTTATCCAAATCGGCATAAGCTGCTCCGTTTGAAAATGTTTGATCATCCAAACCCCAATCTAAGCCGACATCTTCAAAACGCATCGAATCTAAATTTTTAAACATTTTATTGCAAATGGGTACAGAAGGCATTTTATTTATAATTGAATCTATCTTTTCTTTTGTGCCACTAAGTACCATTTTTTGTATGATGTCGTTGGCGAAAAAATCAATAAAATCCTGATCAATTACATCATTATAAATACCATTACATATAAAAATATCGGTATGGGAGTCGTTGTCTGCATCAAACAATAGTGCGCCCCAACTCCAATCGCTTGCTTGCACGCCTGCTTTGTTGGCTATCTCTTTAAATTGCCCTGCGCCGTTGTTTAGCTGCAAGGTGTTTTGCATAAATTGGTTGTAAAAGCCGCGTTCTTTTTTTAAGTTAAACACGTCAATGTTTTCGTAAGATGAAGTAGTTTTTAAACGATACTCTTCACTGGGTAGCATATCGGTTACAAAAATTTCGGGGCTGCCATCGTTATTTAAATCAGCCATATCTGCCCCCATTGAAGATAAGGAAATATGATTTATCCGCTGTTCTAACTCTTCTTTAAAAGTACCGTTTTGCTGATTGATGTATAGATAGTCTCGTTCAAAAAAATCATTACAAATATAAAGGTCATCCCAATCATCATTATTTACATCGCCAACGGTTACACCAAGGCCAAAACCAATTAGGCTGCTGTAAATACCTGCTTCATCAGTTACATCTACAAAACTTCCATTATCATTTCGCATTATTACATCGCCACCACCTTTTAAAAAATTTTCAACTGGCCAATCGTTTGCCTTTAAGTTTCTTTTGTTTGCATAGTTTAAAGTGTTAACTGGTATAAAACTGTTGTTAAGTATGTAAGCATCTAAATCACCATCTTTATCATAATCAAAAAAAGCAGCATGCGTGCTGTAACCGTTGTGGTTTAAATTGTAGGCTTCGGCTTGGTTGGTAAACGTTCCATCTTTATTATTAATGAACAAGTTGTTTTTTTGATCTATCCCTTTTTGGTAGCCCGCATTACATACATATATATCTAACCACCCATCTGCATTTATATCAACCATGCTAACCCCTGTGCTCCACTTGTTTAGCACAGCTACGCCAGCTTTTACTGTTGCATCTTCAAAAATAAAACTACCCCTATTAAGGTATAGTTTGTTGCTGCCTTGGTTGGCTGTAAAATAAACATCTACCAAGCCATCATTATTTACATCGCCAAGGCCTACGCCGCCGCCGTTATAAAAATTACGGTAATTAAAAATATTAAAATTTTCGGTATTGGTAATTTGATTAATAAAATTGACACCAGAATTAGATGCTTCAATTTTTTGAAATAGTTTTGGCTCAAGTTCTTTTGAACAGGCAACGCACAAGGCAATTGCAAAAAATATTATAGTTAGCTTTTTGATTAATTATCTTTTAAATTGATAAAGATAATTAAATGAATTGATTGTAAACTAATTATAAAAGCTGCTGGCTTGCTACGGATCTAATACGTTTCCATTATTTTGGTTGTAGTTATCTTTTCTATCAAACACCATTACAGGCTTAGTTACAGAGTTTGTACAGGCTGGGTTTGCTGCTGTAATCGTATAGGTAACAAAATTTAAACCTGTTTCAGTAAAATTGCCAGGAAAAACATTTCCATTTGAAACATTGCTTGAAAAAGTACCACCAGTTGGTTGTACATTTAATACTATGCTGCTATCTTTATAAATTATAGCCGGAAGGTTAAGCAGCGTTGGTTGTTGTGCTAAGTTGTTTATTATTTGCACCTTTTTCAAATCGCTTTCACAATTTCTATCAGGCAATTTAATTTTCCAATCATAAAAATAATAGTAAAATACTGTACCATAATTAGTACCAGTTATACTTGCAATGCCAGGCACTTCATAAGGGTAGTAAACATTGTTTCTGTTTCTATAAAAGCCTGGGTGTGTGTTTGTTTTTAAACGATAATCAATACCCAGATTCACATCAAAATTAAGCGTTATAACAGTTTCTCCACTATCTACAAATTCTGTTGTTTGGTGTAATAAATTATACCGTCTATCGTACAATTGAAAAGTTCTGTTTCCAGCTTGGATAGCATAAGTTTTTACTGAAACTAAAGTAAACGGGGTATGAACATCAAAAAAAAGTTCTCCATTATGCAATGCGCTATTTATAGCAGTTTGTCCGCCCAAGTTATTTGGCATGCCAATACTAAATGTGTCTCCTTGTAACATCACTTGTTCTTTAATGTATATTGCTTCAATAGAATCTGGTATTGTATTCACAAACAAAGTATCGTCTAATGCTAACAAATTATTACTTAAAGAATCGGCATAACAACTAAATATGCTATTTGTGCTACTAGCAAAATTAGTAGTGTCTGGTAATGTACAGAGGTTAAGTGTATCGGGTAATGCAGGGCGTGGAATTGTATCGTAGTTAAACACAATAGTATCTGAGTAGATGTAGCCGCAATCAGTTTCTATTCGGCAACTGTAGTTACCAGCATCTTCTATCAGAATATTTTGAGTCGTTTCTCCTGTTGACCATAAAAACCCATAACCATAATTTGCACTTAGGGTTGCTGTTTCTCCATTACATAAATCTTTTGATATTTGCAAACTTAATGCTTCCTCTTGCTTTTCGCTTTGTTCATTTAAATATAAAGTAGCTACTACAATATTGTTATCTTTATTGCTTTCAATAAAGCTGTTGTTTGGGTCAATTTGAACAACAATTTTATATTCTCCATTACAAGTACCTGGTGGTATTAATATTTCCATTCCTGCAACGGTGTGATAGTAAATATCTATATAGCCTACAGAAATGCCTTGGTTGGTAAGGCCACAACTATATTGGCCACCTCCAAAGCCGTGGTTTGCCAGCTGCGAGGTAATTGTTAAATTATTTTCATCTTTACAATAACCTACATATTGTTGGCAACTGCCAAAATCCATTAAACAGAAACCCAGTTTAACACCTTCGCTTAACATTGGCCAAGTTTCTGGTGGTGTGCCGGGCACTTCTGTTCTAATAGTATATAAGCCCCAATCATCAACATGCATATGGTTGTGTTGTGGGTGATAAGTCATAGCACCAGCCGGAAATTGTTCAAAAGTCATAGTATTACCTTCCTTTTTATACACCCGCTGCAATATTAATTGTTTGGGTTCTTCTCCATTTGGACATTGGAAGGTTGCTCCTTGAGTATTTATAATTGTATCGGTTCCGCAAATAATCTTATTTTGAGGAATAACCCTTAAAGGACCATAGCCTATGTTTGGTGTTGAAACTGATATTTCTAATAAGCCTGGTACTTCATACAGGTTATTTACATCTTCTAAAAGTAATTCGGATATTGTAATATCTGGTAAAAGAAAGCAAGTATCAACTTCGTTGGGGCAAGCGCAACCACTTGCATTTTGGAAATTACATAACTGCGCCTTAGAGTACTGTGCTATACCAATGATTAGCAGTAATAAGAGTGTGTTATAACGCATAATTACAAATTTAGAGCATTAAGTTGTCAGGTGTTTTTTCTAAATGCTATTGTGTAGTATTGCTTACCATTTAAGGTTCTACTATGCCCAGCTCATAATCTGTAAAATTATATGAGGTGGTAAAAACTAATATATTTTTAGATGTAGATTTTTCACACCCATTCTCGTCGTTAACCGTATAGGTTATATCGTACATGCCTTCGTTTAATACTGTAGGGTTAAATGTATTAAATACTACCCCTTCCCCACTAAAATAGCCGCCCGCAGGAGATCCTACTAATTGAATTGGTTGAGTATTAATTGTTAGTATGGGTAAGTCTATTATTTCTGCAACAGTAGTACTTGTTATGTTGTTATACTCTATTGAAACAGGAACTGCTGGGCTTACACAAGTTCTACCTTCTAAACGAATGTTCCAGTTATAAAAATAATAGTAAAAAGAATCTCCATAATTTGTACCGTGTACACTTAAAATTCCACCTACTTCATAAGGGAAATTTACACCAATATTGCTTCTATAAAAACCAGGATGTTCTGCACATTGGATGGAGTAGTTTTGGCCTACTTCCATTTGAAAATCAAGGTTCACTCTGCTTTGGCCTGCTTGTACATAAACAGATGAACTATGGATCAAATTATTAAAGAAATCGTGTATTTCAAAAACTCTAACTCCGGCTGTGTCCGCAGCAACTTCGATAGACTCTAAAATAAACGGTACATATACATCAAAAAGTAAAGCCCCATTATAATTAATGCTATTAGGAGCAAAGTTTTCAAAATCGGCAGGTATTGGTTCGTTTGAATAAGATTGACCTTCTATAAATAGCTCTGTTTCTGCCCACAATATTGTATCGTTATTAATTTCGTTAATAAAATAATCGTTACCGCTGTATACTAAGTTATTTTTTAGTGGATCTGAATACCAGTTTATTACTGCATTATCAGGCACATCTACCTCCATTTGAACTTGCTGAGGTGGGCAAATTGAAATGTTATTTGCAACAATAGTAGGTGCATCAATTTCATCAGCAGTAATTACTATTGGCATGCTTTCTATTACAGCACATTTTGTATTTATTGTACAAGAATATGTTCCAGGTTGGCTAATTTCTATTGATTCAGTTGTTTCCCCTGTAGACCATTGATATGAGTTTCCATACCTTGCTGTTAAAATTGTCGTTTCTCCTTCGCATAAAACAAGTGGTCCATCAATGCTTATTGCTGTTTGTGGTATTTCATTTTGTTTTGAAAGTGTAAATGAACCATAAACAATATTATTGTCTTCATTACTTTCTAAAAAATTATTATTCGGATCTATTTCAACAACCACCCAATATTCGCCATCACAAGTTCCAATTGGAATATCAATATGCATTCCTTCTATGTTATAAAAGTAAATATCTGTATAGCCAACGCTAATGCCTTGTTGTGTAGTACCACAAGTATATTCACCACCCCCTAAACTATGATTGGGTAGATCTGTAGTAACAACATTATCGTTATTATCTATACAATGGCCTTCAAACGTATCGCAGCTACCAAAATCCATCAAGCAAAAGCCTAACTTAGAACCTTCGCCAACAATTGGAGAGTTTTTAGGCTCTACGCCATCAATTTTTTCACGCAAGGTATAAACACCCCATTCATCTACGTGCATGTGGCTGTGTGTTGGATGGTAAGTCATTGAGCCCGCCGGACGATCAAAAGAAGACATTTCGTTTCCGTTTTTAACAAAAATACGCTGTTTTATGAGCTGTTTTGCTTCTTCTCCATTTGGGCAATAAAATAAAAAATCATCACTAGTTATGGTATCTGTACCACATACAAATTTATCAGTAGTTATTACTCTTAATGGTCCTGTACCAACGTTTGGTGTAGAAACAGAAATGTAAAGTCGTCCTTTTTCTTCTGGGTTGTAATAATAATCAGTAAGTAATTCCTTAGATGCAGTTATATCTGGCAGTAATTGGCATTCGCTTTCACTTACATTAGCGCATACACAACCCGTAGCATCAAAAGTATTGCAAGGTTGCGCATTAATGTTAATTGTTAATAGTAAACTTGATGTAAGTAAAATAAGTAATATTTTTATCATTACACAAAATTATACCTAAGTGGGACATAAAGCAAGTATTAAATAAAAAAAGTCGCTATTATACAAAGCGACTTATATTCTATTTTCTTTTTTAGAAGTACCTAGGTGTTAGCACTCTTGATTGATCTCGAAAAACATCGTAGCCCAACATAAATTCGTGGGTTTCAGCATTTATATCAGTTAATGGATAATCGTAAGAGTAACCTAACCTAAACCTTTGATTAAATTGGTATTCAATTAAAAAATCTATTGATTCTAAAGGGTCATCCGTTCCTGTAGTTACTGCTGCACCAACCCAAAGCGCATCTTTAAATAAAAAGTGGGCGGTAGCATCTAACTGAAGCGGTGCTTGTACTTGTGCATTTACATCTACATCAGTAGTTGATTCTACAAACTTTAATAAAGCAGTTGGCCTAAATTTAACGTTAACACCCAAGGGTATTACTACACCTGCTGTTGCAAAAAAATGTCTTGCTTGTGTATAATTATCTAATGAAGAGCCATTACCATTGATAGTAGTATTTAGTAGATGTGGCACACTTGCCCCTACAAAAAAATCTTCTGAGTAATAGTAAATGCCTGCCCCAAAGTTTGGTGCAGTTCCATTATTAACATCGGCTCCAAAAGTAGGGTCAGTAGGGTCTTGAACGATCGCTTTTGATCTTTTATCAGAAAAATTTAACATACCACCTTGTATACCTAAAGAGAGTTTACCTCTATTAAAGGGTATATGATAAGCATAATTTACATAAGCCCGTATTTTATTGCTAAAACCAGTTTGGTCGTTTTCAATCCAAAGGCCTATTGCTGAGTTTCCCTGGCCCATTTTACCATGCACTCCTACGCTTACTGTTGTTGGAGCTCCTTCAATATCTGCCCATTGACTGCGGTAAATTGCTGTACCACTAATATTACCACGGCTACCTGCATATGCAGGATTATACACAAGTGGTTGAAACATATATTGTGTATAAGTTGCATCTTGCTGTGCTTTAGCGTTGTTAAATGTTAACAATATTGCTACTAAAGCTAATACAAAAATAAATAATTTTTTAAACATAACTTGTTTAGTTAAAAATGAGGTTACACTATTTAAATAGTGCAACCTCATTGTTAATTAATTTAATAACTATTATCTTCTTATTTCAATGTATCCTTTTTTAACGGTTTCGTTTTCGCCGCCTTTATCAAATACAATTACATAATAGTAAGTACCTTCTGGCACATCACGACCTGTTTCATCCCATGTACCATCCCAAAATCCGTTCTCACCATAGTTATCGTCTGAGAATATTTTATTACCCCAACGGTTAAAGATTTGAACTTCAGGAGTAGTATCTATACATCCTTCTGGTATAGTTACACGATATTCATCGTTTCTATTATCACCATTTGGTGAGAATGCATTTGGTAGTTCAGGTAAGCAATCAACAATTAGTATTTCTACAACACCGTCATCTTCATTTCCTGTATCGTCAGTTGCTGTATATGTAAAGCTATCTATACCACTAAAGTCAGTATTTGGTATGTAACGTATGTTACCATTTGAAAGTATAACAATCTGTCCATATTGCGCATTTACTTCAATAACTGAAACATTAAGATTATTACCTATGTCATTACCTATTACATCAATTTCAACCTCAGTATTAACATCTGTTGTAACATTATCTAAGTTAGCGACAATACCGCGCAGTACGGTAACATAAACTGTTCCTGTTGCATTTTCACCATCTGCATCTACAATAATATATTGGAAACTATCTTCTCCAACAAAGTCATCGTTTGGTATGTATACAATTACATCATCAATAATTTCTACTGTACCATGTTGTGGTTGAGTTGCTATTCCTTCAATAGAAAGTTTCTGTAATTCGGCATCAACATCATTTGTAAGTACTGTAGCAACTACTGCTACATCATTACCATGTGCTGTCTCAAAATAGTCTGTATTAGCTACTGGAGGAATATTTCTTGCAGCTATTACATTAATCACAATCTCTAAAGTTTCGCATAAGCCTGCATCATCACAAGCCTCAACTAAAATAACATCTATACCAGTTTGATCTGCATTAGGCGTGTATTCAACACAGTTGTCTTCATCAATTGATGCTGTACCATTTATTGGAGCATCTGCTATGTTTATAGTAAGTTCACCGCCTTCTGGATCGAAAGCTGTAATACAATAATTTAAACTTGCAATGTTTTCAACTGTTTGTTCAACAGATGTTGCTTGGTTATAGTTTTGATCAACAAAATATGGTGACATATTTTCGTTAGCTATTGTTATTTGTACTGTTAACTGATCACAGTTACCGTAAATATCACAAGCTTCAACTATAATCTCATCAGTACCTGTTAACGTTCCGCTAGTGTAAACCAAGCAGTTATTATAATCTATTGCATAGCTACCAAGTGTTGGTATTTCAATTACATTATATACCACATTATCGTTGTTCGGATCTACTGCATCTAAGCAAATTGTTACTTCACCACCAGTATTAATGGTTTGTTGTAAGGTTTCTGTCTCAAAAACAGGTGCATCATTTACTCTAACATTTATGCAAAGTTGTGCTGTCGAGTTAGCTCCGTTAGAACATAATACTGTGTAATCGAAACAATCCATACCAGTAAAGCCAGCAGTTGGAATGTACATTAACTCTCCATTAACAATATATACCTCTCCATTTTGTGGAGTTGCAACATCTACAAGATTTAAGTCAGCACCAACATCGTTGCTAATTACATTTGTTGTAATAGAAACATTTGCAAACGTTGCCGCTACATCGTTAGCAGCTGCACTACAAGTTGTTGTTGTATTTGGATTTTCACCTGGCAACTCTGGTTGACCTGGGTTTTCGCCAATAAATGCATTTACAAGCGTTGTGGCACATAATACAGGAGTACCGTTGTCGCAATAAGTAACTTCAATTTGAAGTGGACCTGATTGACCTGGCAATGCAGTAAACATAAAGCAGTTAGCCGAAGTTTTTTCTAAGCTACATTCAAATAACGTTTTTAAATCTGTTATTTCAACATAATCACCGTCAGGATCTGAGAAATCAATACATACTTCTGTTGGAGTAACAGGAGGTACATTACCTAAATCAATTTTTTCAGGACCTTCCGGAGGTCTGTTACCTTCTGGTTCTTCATCACAATTTACTTCAAATATTACATCCATTGTACCACACAATGCTGGCGTACAATCGTTACAATAAGTTACTGTAACAACTGCTTCACCTTCATAACCTGGTAATGCTGTAAATGTGAAACAAGTTCCGCCATCAATTTCAATTGCACAGTTAAACAAATGCTCTACATCTACTATTGTAATCGTTCCACCTTGTGGATCTGTAACTGGAATGCAAACCTGAACCGGAGTAACCGGGTCTATACAGCCTTCTGTTATAGTATCTGGCCCATAAGGAGCTAAGCAAGGTGATTCATCAATTGTAATATCATCACAATCAGAATCATCTTCTGCATTAATACCATTACCTGGTGTAGAGTCAACATCAGTTTCATTAGCTGAAGCAATTTCTGCACAATTAGTAAATGCACAATTAACTTGTACTGTTACTGTTATTTGAACAGTTCCGCCAGCTGGTATGAAGCCAATATTCCAATCTCCTGTTGCAGGATCGTAAGTTCCTCCAGAAGTATCTGAACCATAAACTGCACAATCTGGTAATGAGCTATTCACTACTACACCAGATGCTGGGTTAGAGCTTGTATTGCTTACTGTTATTACTATGGTTGCAAAACCACCCTCAGTGGTAGAACCAGGTGTAATGTATGTATCTAACTCTAAATCAATGTTAGTTGCAACTGGAACAATTGTAGCTGAAGCTTCATCATCTTCACTTGGCGAAACGCCATTACCATTACCAGGAGTAGAGTCAGGATCACTTTGATCAGATGCTGACACTTCCGCATAATTAGTTATAGAACCACCAGCAGAGGCTACTACAGTTGTAATATTAATTGATTGAGAAGAGTTAGGAATAATTGTACCCACACTCCAAACGCCCGTAGCAGGATTAAACGCATCACCACTATTATCACCTACATACTGTAATGCGGCTGGTAGGTATTCCGTAACTGCTACACCTGTTGCTGTTTCAGGACCAGCATTTGAAACCGTAATGGTCCAAATTACTTGGCTACCTACCGAAGCAGTAGCAGTATTTGCAGTTTTAATTAACGATAAGTCTGCACCACAACCACCTGTTGGGCCTGGTACATTTATTGTCTCAGCACCTGAACATCCGTCAGGACCAGTAATGTAAATATAATAAGTACCTGCAGATACATTACAAGGATCTGCTATTACCGTTCCGCCTGCACTTATTACTTCTGTTGTGTAAGAAGTAGCACCTGCGATATTAGAAATTGTAATACAACCATTTGAAGTACAAGATGCTGCAGTAGCACTCACATCAAAGGTAATGTTAGTTCCGCCTTCGTTTAAAATGTATTTCTCTTTGTATTCACAACCTTCTGCATCAACAACTGTTACTGTATAAGCTCCGGCTGTTAAGCCTGTTATAGTTGGAGTAGTTGCGTAGTTTGTCCACTCATAAGTGTATGGAGGTGTACCACCATTAACACTAACTGTTAATGCTCCGTTTGCTGCACCACAACTTGGATCTGTTGCAGAGAAAGTTAGTTGTAAAGTTGGAGCGGCTAATACTTCATAGGTTGCTGATTGCTTACAACCATTAACATCATCAATATTAACACCATATAAACCTGGAGACAGACCAGAAACATCTTCTGTTTGTGGGCCGTGTGACCATACAAAAGTATATGGAGCTGTACCGCCTGTTAAGGTAATATCAATTGCACCTTTATCTATACATGTTGGTTGTGTTACAACACCAGTAAGTACTAATGCACCAGAACCACTTACCGTTGCTTCTTCAACATAAACACAACCATTGCCATCTGTAACTTTTACAGTATATAAGCCAGCACCTATGCCTGATAAATTTTGTGTTGTAGAACCATTACTCCAGTAATAAGAAAATGGACCAACGCCACCTGTTACAGTTGTTGTAATTCCTCCATTATAAGCTTCACTACAACTTTGATCTGTTGCATCTAATACAATTGTTGGAGATGCTGGTGGTGGTAAAATTGTTGCTTCACCGTAAGCAATACATCCATTTGCATCTGTAACTTTAACACTATAAGTACCTACAGGAACGCCCGATAATACTGAAGATGGTGAACCATTATTCCACATAAAAGTATAAGGTGCTAAACCACCACTTATTTTAGCTGTTATTCCGCCAAGCGGTTTGTAGCCACAAAGTGGGTTTGACACTAAGAAGTCAACAAATAAATTAGATGAACCTGGAGCGATAATCACTTCTACAGTTTCAGTACATCCGTATGCATCTGTAACTGTTACAGTATAAGTACCTGGAGCCAAGTTTTCTTGTTCGAAACCAGTTCCGCCATTACTCCAGTTATAGGTGTATGGAGGTGTACCGCCATAAACATTAAGTGAGGCTGAGCCTGTATCTGTACCGCATAAAGGCTCTACCACTTTAGGAATAATCACTAATTCTGATTGGTTATAAATAGTGATTTGAGCAGTAGCGGCACATTTATTAGCATCTTTCACTAAAACAGTATACGTACCAGGAGCTAAGCCTTCTATACTCTCTGTAGTTTCACCATTGTTCCAAAAATATGTATAAGGTGGTGTTCCGCCTTCTACACTTACATGTGCTGTGCCATCATTGGCATCATAACAAGTTAAATCTGTTCCTTTTATCTTAACATCTAATGGTGTAGGATCTACTAAAATAATTTGTAGCTCTTCTACACATCCATAAGTATCTGTAACAACAACAGTATATTTACCTGCTGTTAATCCACATTGCTCTAAACCTTCACCACCGTTTGACCATACATAAGTAAATGGAGGATTACCACCTTTATGTTTTAACTTGATACAACCTGTTGCATCACCTGGACATAATGGATCTGTTTGATGAACATTTGTTGTTCCACATTCAATTTCTGTTGTAATTAATGCTGGATCAGAATCATCCTCATCAGTAGTTGGATCAGAGTCTCCTGGGGTACCTGTTCCATCACCATTTACTGCATCATCTGCTGATGAATTTACTAAACCACCTGCATCATTATCTGGATTAGTATCTGGTGTACTATCAATATCAACCCCTGGGTTACCAAAAACATCTTCTGCTGAAGCTATTTCTGAAACATTAACATATTGAATAAAAGTTGGATCAATAATTTGTAAAGTAATACTTGTTTGCATTGATGAACCTGATGCTATTGGACCCGCAATTGTTGTAGTTGCAACACCATTTGGAGCTAATGACCAATTGTTGTCAGCCAATATCATTCCTGCTGGAATATAGTCTGCCACAACAACATTTGCGGCATTAACACCACCTTGGTTAATTACAGTAATGTTATAGGTTACATAATCATTCACACCAAAAGCACCTGGGTTACCAGCTACTTGCTTTATTAATGCTAAATCAAATGGTCGTTCATAAGGTGTTTCACCACCTTCCCAAGGAGGGTTACAACCAGATTGATCATCTTGATTAACGTTTATTGTATTACCATTATCACATGTGTTTTGCGATGGAGCAGTTTCTTGTGGTGCACCATCAATTTCTATGTAGTAATTTATGTTTGGATCAATACACTCAAATACATATTCTCCGTCATCATTAGTTTCTACTTCACCTACCATTAGGCCAAAACCTGGTAATAATGTATTTCCTAACTGATCTTCACAAGCAAATAATGTAACCGTTGCATCAGCAACTGGCGTATCATCTCCATCATTACATCCATTTGAATTTTCATCAACAAATACAACACCGTCTAAATTAACACAAGGTATAAATGGCACATCGCACATCGTTTTACCTGTTGGCGGCACATCAAAACATTCTGATTGACCGTTATCGTCAACATTTGCATTGACATTTGTTGTGCAATCATTTTGTGAAGACTCTACACCTGCTGGTTGACCACCTACTTCTATGTAGTAGCTCATATCACTTGCGATACACTCAAATTTATAGAAACCATTGTCATCTGTAGTAATACTTTCTACTAAACTACCAGCACCTGGTGCTGATGGTATTCCTGTATTAGGATCACAAGCATATAAATCTATTGTTACATCACTATAAGTTGGTTCTCCTGCATCAACACAACCATCGTCGTTGCTATCTTCCCAAACTGTACCACTTAAATTTGGACAGTAAGGCGTTACTGGAGGCTCACCATCTGGTGTGGTACAAGCTGATTGCTCATTGTCGTCTACTGGCAAAGTACTTCCATCTGCACATTCGTTAGGAGATGGAGCTATATTATCTGGCGCTCCGCCTATTTCTATATAATATTCTTTATTAGGATCTAAACACTCATCAAATACATATTCACCATTTTCATCTGTTGTTGCTGAATCAACTTCATTTCCTGCACCAGGAGCTGAAGGAGTTCCTGTAGCTGGATCACATTCGTATATCGTAACAGTTGCTCCTACTACTGGTGTATCATCTGCATCTAAACAACCATCTAAGTTAGTGTCGATAATTACTGTACCAGTAAACAACTCGCAAGGAGGCGTAATACCTGCATCAACATTCTCATCATCATTGCCGTCATCGTCATCATCATCTGTCGGATTATAACAACTTTCTGCTATGCCTGTACTTGGATCAACATTATCTGAATCTTCCTCTGCACAACCCGCTTCAGTATTTGCACTAAAGTTATAATTTGCAAATGGTGAACTGTCTGGAATATCAAATTGAATTGTATAAGTGACAGCTGGATCTAATAAGCACGCACCATCTGGACCAACACCGCCAAATGAATAGCTACCATCTGTACCTGTAGTAGTTGTTAATACGGTTGAGGATGGATCTCCTGTAACTGGATCACATTCCCATAAAGTTACATCAATTCCTTCTGCTCCCATTGTTTCGCCTGTTTCTTGACAGCCGTTATCATTTTCATCAATAAATACCTCACCACTAATAGATTCGCACGGTGGTGTAATACCTGCATCAATGTTTTCATCATCATCTCCGTCATCAGAATCTGTATCTAATGGGTTATAGCAATTTTCTGCAACACCTGTGTTAAAATCAACATCGTCAGTATCACCAACTGCGCAATTAGCTGGTACAGCTCCATTACTAAAATCATAATCTGCAAAAGCTGAACCTGATAAATTAAATGATACTGTATAAGTAACATCTGGATTTAATAAACAAGCTCCTGTTGTAGGATCAACTCCGCCAAAAGTATAACTACCATCTGCGCCTGTAACTATTGGAGCACCGACTGTCATTACTGGTGTTCCGGTTGCATCACATTCCCACAGGGTTACTTCTACACCTGCTGCGCCTGCTGTTTCTGTTGAATCTTCACAACCATTATTGTTTGTATCTATAAAAACTTCTCCGCCTATGCTTTCGCAAGGTGGTGTAATACCTGCATCAATGTCATCATCGCCATCATCACCTGGTGTGAAACAATCTTCTGCTATACCTGTTTCAGGATCAACATCGTCTGATTCGCCTGGATCACAAGCTCCTGTAGCATCATCACTAAAACTGTGATCTGCAAAAGCTGAACCTGATAAATCAAATGATACGGTATAAGTAACATCTGGATTTAATAAACAAGCTCCTGTTGTAGGATCAACTCCGCCAAAAGTATAACTACCATCTGCGCCTGTAACTATTGGAGCACCGACTGTCATTACTGGCATTCCGTTAGCATCACATTCCCACAAGGTTACTTCTACACCTGCTGCGCCTGCTGTTTCTGTTGAATCTTCACAACCATTATTGTTTGTATCTATAAAAACTTCTCCGCCTATGCTTTCGCAAGGTGGTGTAATACCTGCATCAATGTCATCATCGCCATCATCACCTGGAGTGAAACAATCTTCTGCTATACCTGTTTCAGGATCAACATCGTCTGATTCGCCTGGATCACAAGCTCCTGCAGCGTCATCACTAAAACTGTGATCTGCAAAAGCTGAACCTGATAAATCAAATGATACGGTATAAGTAACATCTGGATTTAATAAGCAAGCTCCTGTTGTAGGATCAACTCCGCCAAAAGTATAACTACCATCTGCGCCTGTAACTATTGGAGCACCGACTGTCATTACTGGTGTTCCGTTAGTATCACATTCCCACAGGGTTACTTCTACACCTGCTGCGCCTGCTGTTTCTGTTGAATCTTCACAGCCGTTATTGTTTGTATCTATAAAGACTTCTCCGCCTATGCTTTCGCAAGGTGGTGTAATACCTGCATCAATGTCATCATCGCCATCATCACCTGGTGTGAAACAATCTTCTGCTATACCTGTTTCAGGATCAACATCGTCTGATTCGCCTG
>Ga0209187_1001431_pt1 | contig 27774 bp, 24 predicted proteins | sample BantaG_FD_187430 | JGI IMG/M metagenome (GOLD analysis project Ga0209187, IMG submission 187430) | Marine algal microbial communities from Bantry Bay, Ireland - BantryBay_4 metaG (SPAdes) (version 2) | ecosystem: Host-associated > Algae > Red algae > Unclassified | place: Bantry Bay, Ireland...
TAGGCATTAGGCGTTAGCCTTACAAGATTTAGCATTGGCGTACAGGAAAAATCTGCCAGCTTAGTTGGTAATATTTAAATGCATATTAGCTGATTTAAGGTTTTAGGCATTAGGAAATAGGTATTAGATTTTTGGCTTGAAAATTTAGCTGGGTATGCAGTAAAAATCTGCCAGCGTAGTCGGTAATATTAAATCTTAGATTAGACAGTTGAAAATTTCAAATAAGACTAAATTCTAGAAAAAGCTACCAGAATTCTAAGTGGTAAAATTTACATACGCTTTTCTGCCCAAGGTCTCCTGACCTGCGGGCCTACATCGAACCCGCTTTTCTGCCCAAGGTCTCCTGACCTGCGGGCCTACATCGATCCCGCTTTTCTGCCCAAGGTCTCCTGACCTGCGGGCCTACATCGATCCCGCTTTTCTGCCCTAGGTCTCCAAACCTGCGGGCCTACTTTTTAAATTTTTGAAAAAGAAGATAATTTCTATGTTCCTCCTTTTGCAATAATTTTGATTAATGTATTTGCTGGAATTGTTTGATTCAATTCCATACTATTTAAAATTGCAATTTCTTCATGTCTACTAGAAGGCATACTATAACCATTTAAGGCGGCTTGTAAAGTCATTGATTTTGATACATTAACCACTCTAATTCGATCGGCTTCAACATTAATTTTTGCAGGGTCAGTTAAAGGTTTAAATTGTGCCATAGTACCTTTAAAAATGTTTATATAACTATTAAAATCTGCCTGTGTTGACAGACCGTGAAATACATAAATCATATTATTGTATTTAATAAAATAGGACATTACTCTTAAAGGTGTTGCACCTTGTTGAGTTTGTTCCGCTGTTGGTGTTTTGTCAGCAACAACTCCAATTGCAGGCAAGCCATTTACAGCAAGGTTTTTTTGTTCAACTAAGGTTAAACCATTTTCTTGTAAAGAAGCTGATGCTGCGGCTTCTAAAGTGGTTTGTGAAGATAAAGTAAAAACCATTAATGATTTTCCATCTTGAGGAGCCATTTGCACTTGTTGAGGTGAATTTGCAACTTGCCATCCTCCAGGAACCGGAAATTGAAATTTCAACACAGGGTGATAAAAAGTATTACCATCCACATAACCTTGTTTTGGATCTTCTCCGTAAGTAAGGCCATCAATCATTTTTAAATAAGAATTCCTATTTGTTTTTAAATTTTTGACCCCTAATTCTTTTTGAATCTCATCAGACATCTCATTTACTTTTTGATATCTGTTTGCTGGGTCTGGATGGGTTGATAAAAAGGTAGGAATTTGTGCAGAATTTGCAGGTCTCATTCTTCCTAAGGTCTTAAAGAAGTTAGCCATGTTGTGACTATCATATCCAACTTCAGTAGAATACTCAACACCCAATTCATCAGATTGAGATTCCATATCTCGTCCGTACTTTAACATTAATAAGCCTAAGCCCTGTTGTGCTTCGTTAGCAAAGGTTCTGAAATCTTTAGAAACTACCACTCCTACAACCATTCCAACTTGAGCTAAAGTAGCATTTGTTTGTTGTTTAGCTGAATGTCTTGCAGTAACGTGACCTATTTCATGACCCAACACACCCGCGAATTCAGCCTCATTATTAAAATGAGCCATAATTCCTCTGGTAAAATAAATAAATCCACCAGGTACGGCAAAAGCATTTACCACTGGAGAGTCAACAATTTTAAATTCATAAGGTAAATTAGGGCGATGACTAATCTTAGCCATTTCCATACCCTTGGTAGTTATAAACTTTTGAAGTACTGCATTTTCATATAATCCCATACTCGCAATTATTTGCGGATCAGATTGTTGTCCAAGTGCAATCTCTTGTTTTTCAGACATAAAGCTTATTTCCTTCTTACCAGTTACTGGATTAACCGCGCACGAAGTTATTAATACAAATAGGAGGATAAGAAAGCAAAAATTGGATTTCATAACTTTTATTTATGATCGATAATAATTTGAATAATATAATAACATATTAAATCTTCTATATGTTCGACTTTATGTTCGACAATGTAATCATTTGACCGTTTTTAAATAGGAAAGTCACCCTCCAATTTGTTATATTTTTCCTAAACTTTGTATAGAAATCTGTGTTCTAGGTCTAATTTCTCTAAAATTTTATACTCATTTCTTACTTTTAGGGTCATAATCTTTAAAATTCGAAATCGATGAATGGAATAAAATATTTGCTCGCAATAGGATTAATAATTGGTTCATTTTTCTTAGGTGCATTTATGTCAACCAATAATGATAATGAAAATAGCAATGAAGAAAAGATTGATAAAACCGAAGAAGAAAATCAAGGTAAGCGAACCATATCACCAGTTACGGTAATTTCTAATGCTGAAGAAGCTACAATTGATTTATTTGAAAAATGTGCACCAAGCGTAGCTTTTATAAATACAACCACTGTTAAAAAAGATTATTGGTCGATGAATGTGCACGAAATTCCAAGAGGAAGTGGTTCTGGATTTATTTGGGATGAAGAAGGTCATATCGTAACAAATTATCATGTTATTAAAGGAGCGGATAGAGCAACCATTACGCTTTCCGATCAAAGTACTTGGCAAGCCGAATTAATTGGTACCGAACCAAGAAAAGACTTAGCTGTTTTAAAAATTGATGCACCCAAAGAAAAATTGCATGCCATAAAACTTGGCGATTCGGAAAAATTAAAAGTTGGACAATCCGTCTTTGCCATTGGAAATCCATTTGGTCTTGACCAAACATTAACCACAGGTATTATTAGTGCTTTAGGGAGAGAAATAGAATCTGTAGGAGGTATTCCCATTCGAGATGTGATCCAAACTGATGCCGCCATCAATCCAGGAAACAGCGGGGGTCCCTTGCTTGATGCTTCTGGTAGATTAATCGGGGTGAACACCGCCATCTATAGCCCATCTGGCGCTTACGCAGGCATTGGGTTTTCGATTCCTGCAAGGGTAGTAAATTGGATTGTTCCAGATTTAATAAAATATGGAAAAGTAATTCGTCCTTCATTAGGAATAGAACTAGCAAGACAACAGTTAACCGCTAGAGCAGGGATAGAAGGTGCTTTAATTTTAGAAGTAGTTGAAGGATCTCCTGCAGAATCAATTGGTCTTAAACCGACCAGAAGGAATAACCGTGGAGAAATAGAATTGGGTGATATCATTACTAAAGTCAATGACATGCCAATTGCCTCTAATACAGATTTAATTCTTACTTTAGAAAAATTCAAAGCAGGCGATACTGTCCAGCTCCTAATCCTTCGGGGCGATGCAGAAATATCTAAGGAGGTATCATTAGTTGCTGGACAATAATCGTAATCATTCTTCTAAAACAGCTGCTCTAAAGGCACAATTCTGACAAGTGTAAACGAGTAAATAATATACGAATTCGTCATTGTAAACAATATTCGAAAAAGGAATCAACACTTCGTTTGTGTTAATTTCTTCAAATGTGTTATTTTGATGTAGGGTATTCGTTTGAATTTTAAAGATGGTTTCTGCTGGTCCAACATTATTTAATGGTGCTCTTCTTAACTCAACTCTCACTGAATTGGACAGGCTATCGACGCCTGAATTCCAGTCTCCAACTTTTACTTTAAGTAAATTTAAAGTTACACCCTCAGGAAGATCATAACCATAAAAATGCGTTTTATAATTTTGATTATTTTCTTCCTTTTGAAGTTGAGCAAAAGTAATCTGTTTTGAAAATGGAGGAACGTGTAATAGTCCTGATGTATCTACCATAACTTGACGAGTAAAATTACCATAAAGGCCAGGTATGTAAACCTTATCTCCATTAATTTTGAAGACCTCCTCTGAGTTTTCATTTAGAATGACAAGCTCATTTCCAAAATCATTATAAAGAATCTTATAAGCGGTTTGATTATCCACTTTCAATGCTAAAAATGGGTTGTCATCATCTTCAATAGTCAGAGATCTAGTAGTAGTTCCTTGCTGTACTTCTAGTTCGTCTTCGATAATTACTTTTTGAGAGAAACTGATTTGAGTCATTAAAATACAACATATGCATATACAGGCGCAATAATAATTTTTCATTTAATTGATTAAGGTGTTAAAATAAAATTAAAAACTCAATATAAATGCTGTTGAGGATTTCTGATTCGAGATATTAATTTTTGTGATATATGAATGTATATATGGTCCGTCTCAGCTGATTAATAGTCCAATGTCTTCAAATTCGATTGTAGCCATGTCATATCAATAAGGACTAAAAAAAATAGGTGCTGAAAAACAACTTGCTTTTATGAATTACTTTGCGAATTTAAAAGAATCCAAAATTTGTGCTCCTATAGTTTCATATTTATCAAACTTATCAATTTCAGCTGTAAAAGTGAGCACATAAGCACTTTGCTCATGGATGAAATAATATTGCAGAAATTTCAAATCAAAAAGCCCTTGTTTACCCGTATACATTACCTTCTGAAATTGATTCATCCGACCTTCAATCCTATTACTTGATATTAAGGCACCATTTTGAATCATTGTCTTTATTTGCGAAATTGAAAGCTCAGTATATTCAACAAGGGTCAGAGGATAAGCGGATAAGTCTTGAACTATTAAATTTACATTCTCCCGAAAAGTATCTTCTGCATTGGAAATTGGACTTAGGAGAATTAAACTTGTCCCCATCATTCCTGCTTCATTTATTTCCCAACTTGGAGGGTATTTGATTTGAAATTTTTCTTTTTTCAAATGATCCCAAGTATCTAAATTTCCTTGGGCAAAGGAATATGAAAAAGTAAGCAATAAGAGCGTTTCAATGGTAAATAATATTTTCACTGTTAAATTTTTAAGATAATTAGGTGTCCAATCATCTCAGAAGTCAAACGAAATTAGGATAATTGATTGGTATTCTATTAGTTGAAATAGAAGTAAATTAAACATCCTTATAATTTTCAATTTTTCATATATTAATTTCAAGTTTGAAAATTGTGGTGGCAATAATTAGCACGAATTTTATCAAGCATAATTAATTTAAATTTTCTAAAAGCCTAATCCAAAATTATCTCTCTAGTACCACTTTTTACACGGATAGTTTTCTTACTCGATACTTCCGGTATGGGTTCTTCTATATTACTAAAATGCACAAACTCAGCTTTGGCTTCCTCATTATTTATGGTCAATAATAAATATCCATGATCCCTGAAATTTGTATATTTCAAATGTGGGTTTAATTTTTTTACTAAAGCTTCTTTTTCTTTAGCATAATCGGTGCCATTACCTTCATCGTAGTTTGCTGAGGTAATGCTTTGGACTCCAAATTCAACTCCAACTGATTTACTACTATCTTCCTCATAAGCTTTTCTGGTCGTTGGGATTTCAGCCGCCCATGAAGTATGGGTATCTCCGGTTGCAAAAATGATATTCTGCTCATTCTTAAGTTGTTCCAAAAACTGAATAAGTTCATTTTTTTCTTTTGGATAACCATCCCAAGCATCTAAATTTACAGCTCCCTTTTCATCTGCAATATAATCTGAGAACATGACTTGATTTCCAATCACAATCCACTTTGCATTGCTATTCGAAATTTCAGCCTTTAACCATTCCATCTGTTGGTCCCCTAACATCTTCCTATCTTCATTATTGAAATTGGGATCATCTATTGAGCTAACAGGAGCAGTTCTACCAGCCAATCGCTCATCAAGCATAATTAGTTTCAACAAATTTCCGTAATCAAATGATCTATATAGATGTCCATCTTCTTTTAAATTAATAGGCATCCATTCATAATATGCTTTTTTAGCAGCCATTACTCTTTTCGGATAGTCCCCTTCATCTGCTTGATGATTTTCTGCGCCATCGAGGAAGGCATTATTAGCAATTTCATGATCATCCCAAATAGAAATAAATGGATGTCTAGCATGGAGCATTAACAAATCTTTATCTAATCGATACTGAGAATAGCGAGTCCTATAATCTTTTAGGGATAGAATCTCATGTGGCGGCATATGCTTTCTTTTATCCAAATCTTTATCTCCATAAACTCCTCTTGCGTATTCATAAATATAGTCTCCTAAATGAATCACAGTATTTATGTCTTTTGAATAAGCTAATTGGTTGTAGGCATTAAAATATCCTGCCTCATAATTAGAACAACTTGCAATGGCTAATTTTATTTCATTAGTAGATCTTGGCAAAGTTCTAGTCGTTCCTTTAATTGAACTAATGCCTGCATAATTAAATTTGTAATAGTATTTTCGATTGGGTCTTAGCCCTTCTACATTTACTTTTACAGTATAGTCATTTTCAGGTCCAGTTTTCAACACTCCTGAAGAAACTAAACTTTTAAACCTTGTGTCTGGAGAAATCTCCCAGCTTACCTCTATATCATCGACTATATTTTCATCAGTTACTTTCGTCCACAATACTACACTAGTTTGGGTAGGATCTCCGGATGCAACACCATGATAAAAAGGAAATAAATTTTGGTCATGAGAAAGTCTGAGATCATATTCTAAAGTTGGTCTATTTTTTTCAGCGTTGGTTTCTGTTTTGCAAGAAAACACAATTCCTAAAAAGATTATTATGACAAAAGCATATAGATACTTCATTGTATATATTTTCTAATAAATTTTAAAAGAGACCACTAATTAATCCAGATTCATCAATATCAATTCTATTCGCAGCCGGTTCTGATGGCAATCCAGGCATGCGCATTATATCGCCAGTAATTGGAATTAAAAAACCTGCACCAGCTGCAATTTCAATTTCTCTAACCGTTACTATAAAGTCTTTTGGTCTCCCCAATAGCTTGGGATTATCTGACAATGATTTTTGAGTTTTTGCAATGCAAACAGGTAATCCAGACAAACCTAACTTGTCTATTTTTCTAAGATTGGCTTTAGCCTTTGATGTATAATCAATTGCTTCAGCACCGTAAATTTTCTTAGCGATTATTTCAATTTTTTCTTTAACTGGTAAAGCCCAATCATATAAGGGCGTAAACGTAAGGTTACTTTCTTCAAGCGCTTCTAAGACTTTAGAAGCAAGGTCAAGTGCTCCTTCTCCACCTTCAGCCCATACATTAGCTATGGCTACTTTAAAGCCTAAGGCAATACATTTATCTTTTACAATATTAATTTCCTCATCCGTATCCGTTACAAATTTATTAATAGCAACTACTGGTGCAACATTGAAATGAGCAATATTTTCCAAATGTTTTTCCATGTTGGCAATGCCCTTCTTCACCGCTTCTGGATTAGCTTCTTTTAAGTCATTTAAAGATACACCGCCATGATATTTTAAAGCCCTAATAGTGGCAACTAACACTACCGCTTTAGGTTTTAAACCAGCACCCTTACATTTGATATCGAAGAATTTTTCAGCACCCAAATCAAACCCAAAACCAGCTTCCGTAACTACGTAATCTGAAAGTGTAAGTCCCAATTTAGTGGCAATCACTGAATTGGTACCTTGGGCAATATTAGCAAAAGGGCCACCATGGATAATCGCTGGGGTGCCTTCTAAGGTTTGTACTAAATTAGGTTTTATAGCATCTTTCATCAAGGCTGCCATTGCCCCATGAGCTTTTAAGTCTTTGGCATATATTGGCTTTTTATCAAAGGTAAAACCTACAAATATATTACCCAGTCTTTTTTTCAAATCAGAAAAGTCTTTTGCCAAGCAAAGAATAGCCATTACTTCAGATGCTGCAGTAATATCAAATCCAGTTTCTCTTGGAATACCAGATGAAGTACCACCAAGACCAACAATTATATTTCTCAATGCTCGATCATTCATATCCATTACTCTTCGCCAAGTAACGGTGCGCGGATCTATTCCGATAGAGTGAGTTTTAGATTGGATGTTATTGTCTATTAAAGCAGCTAGCAAGTTATTTGCTTTTTCAATAGCTGAAAAATCACCAGTAAAATGTAAATTGATATCTTCCATGGGAAGTACTTGAGAATATCCGCCTCCCGTTGCTCCTCCTTTAATTCCGAAGACAGGTCCTAATGATGGTTCTCTTAATACCACTGTACATTGCTTTCCTAGTTTTTGTAAACCCTGAGTCAATCCAATAGACATGGTCGTTTTTCCTTCTCCAGCAGGAGTTGGTGAAATTGCAGAAACTAAAATTAAAGTATTCTTTTGCAATTTTTCCTCATCAATTAAACTTAAAGGAAGCTTGGCTTTATACTTTCCATAAAGCTCTATGGAATCTCTATCTATAGCCAATTGATCAGCTATTTCATTGATATGTTTTAAATCTACTTTATTGGCAATTTGAGCATCTGTCATATTTGAATGAGTTTAATTTAAATTTAATAATTTCGAACTAAGAGTACATGAAGTTTCCATACGGTGAACGTAAATCCACTAAGTTTCCTTCATTATTTTCAACGTGACCAATTATTTGGGCATCAATATTAAAAGTTCTAATGATGTCAATCAATTCATTAGCGGTATCTAGATTTGTATAAATTTCTAATCGATGTCCCATATTGAATACTTGATACATTTCCCTCCAATCCGTTTTTGATTCTTGCTGAATCATTTGAAAAACAGGAGGTGTTTCAAACAAATTATTTTTTACAATTTTCTTATTTTCAATAAATTTTAAAACCTTAGTTTGGGCTCCACCAGTGCAATGAATAATACCATCAATGCTATCCTTGTGGGTAATTAGTAATCTTCGTAAAACTGGCAAGAAAGTCCGAGTAGGTGATAATAATAAATCACCAACGGTAAATTCTTGATCGTCAATAATGATGGCATCAGTTAAACGCTTAGAACCTGTAAAAATCACCTCTTTCGGTGTGTTCGGATCATATGCTTCTGGATAGTGATCTGCATAATATTTTGAGAGGGTGTCGTGCCTTGCAGAGGTTAGTCCATTTGATCCGATCCCACTATTATAGGTTGATTCATAAGAACATTGTCCAGAACTAGAAATCCCGACAATTACATTACCATTTTTAATATTATTAATTACTAAATCCGCTTTCTTCATTCTTGCAAAAGTGGTATATCCTACATCGATAGTTCTTACTATATCTCCAACATCTGCGGTTTCTCCACCTGATAAATGTAATTCTATATCATGCGCTTTCAACTCCTCAATAATTTCAGCACAACCTTGAATGATCGCGGTTAATACTTCACCAGGAATTAAATTTTTATTTCTACCAATAGTTGAAGACAAAATGATATTAGAAGTAGCCCCAACAGCACCCATGTCATCCAGATTCATAACTAAGGCATCTTGAACAATTCCTTTCCAAATATCTAAATTTCCAGTTTCTTTCCAATACAAATAAGCTAAACTGGTCTTAGTGCCTGCAGTATCGGCATGCATTAAATTGCAATATTCAATATCATTTGATAAAAAATCAGGCAAAACTTTGCAAAAGGCCATTGGATACAGCCCTTTATCCATACCTTTTATTGCATTATGTACTTCAGACTTACTGTATGATACTCCTCTTTGATTATATTTTGATTGATCAGACATAGCTGGCTTTTTTATTCTAAAAATGTAAATCGCTAATGATAATAAAATGAGTTCATTCCATGCATGCAAATGTAAATTTATTCTTTTGATTTAAGAAAAAAACCGTAATAAAGGAATTTACGCATTATATTAATAGTTAATATTTGGCACAGTTTGTGCAGTGTATCTATCACAATCAGGTTATATTCCCGTTTATAAAGAAAGCTGTGACTTGTTAAAACCAACCTGATCACAGAAAAATTGCTCGAGTGTACTTAACACGTCGAGCATTTTTTATTAAACTCATAAATTCTAGTCTTCAAGGCATCAAAATTCATTTATTCTTTCTTATTTTAAAAAAATTAAAAGTTTTAAGAAGAAAAATTCCTTCAATAGCGTTATCTTAAAAACGTAAACCAATTATCAATGGATAGAATACCAATCTTAATAGCTGATGGGCAGGAATTAACTCGAGAGGGTCTAGCAAAGATGGTATCTCAGCATGATGGATTCGAGCTTAAAAAAATGCTAAGCAATGAGGATGATCTCCTTTTTGAATTGACGAGACAAGGACCAAGTATTATTGTCTTAGATTACAATTCCCAATTTTTTAAAGAAACAACCGCTCTGAAAATAAAACGGATTTCGCCTTTTTCAAAAATCTTAGTAGTTAGTAATGATGTAGAAAGACCAAGAATTCAACGATTAATTGAGCAAGGAATTAATAATTATATCACAAAAGATTGTTCTTCTGCGGATTTAGTAAAAGCAATCTATGCTACCCATAATGGAGAAAAATTTCTTTGTAGTGGAATTTTGGATTGGTTATTTGACCAAAATAGCACCATTAAGGGAGGGGATTCATCATTGAGCAGGAAAGAAAAAGAAATTATCCAACTTATTGCCAAAGGCAAAGTTGCTACCGAAATCGCTGAAGCTTTAGAGCTCTCTACCCACAGCGTATATATGCATAGAAATAATTTAATGAAGAAACTAAATTTTAGTACTACCTCAGAATTGGTGCTTTATGCAGTTAATAAAGGAATGTTGACTGAAGCTTAGAACCCTTACCCTTTAATATAAATTTTAATATTTTAATTGCCCACAATTAGGTAAAATTGAGTGTAATTATGAAACTTGACTTACAGTCAAGGAATTTATTAAACAGCCGTTAAAATAAATAAGAAAATTGGTGTACACTATCCAATTTTAATTTGTAAAAGAGATGAAATTTCAAATTTTCAAACTGAATTATTGTATTATACATATATTTATTTACTTTTGCATTATTCGTTCTAAAATTATATTTTATTGACTTTAAGTCCACAAATCTTACTACTCGAATGTAAAATAAATATTTAACCAAAATCAACGCTTAATGAAAAAGAACCAATTACTCTTATCTTTCGTTGCAATGCTATTAATTGTATCGTGTAGTAAAGATCAAAGTCTTACAGGCCCAAATCTTGAATCCTCAAAGGACCCCATCAGTAATGAGAAAATAGATAAAATCGCATTAAACTTGCTAAATCAAAACGACGAATTCAAATGGGAAATGGTAGATGATCATACCCTTTGGAGCGCCATCGTAAATAGCGGTGGAACTACTGCTATAGGTTTCAAAGCAGAGGGACTCGGAGATATCAAGGATATCATGCATACCATTGATTTAAATGACCCGAAATGGGAAAAATCAAGAGATGAAATAATGAATCTTGCAAAAGCATTTGAAAACAAAACAGAAGAAGATTTAATAGCCATCAAACCAAGTGAAGTAATTCCTAGTTTGGAATTAAACCTTTCTTCCTTTGAATTGATTAAAAAATTACGATCCATGGATATAGTAAGATATGTCGAGCCCATGGATTATAAGTACTCGGAAGTTTCTGAAAGAAGTGATGCAGGTTGCAGTAATAATCCAGCCGGATATGTTCCTACAGCAGATTATACAAATATATCACCTTCTGTAAAAAGACCTTGGAATTTTAATAACAATGGAGTTACCAATGCATGGAATACAAGTAAAGGAAATAACGTTACAGTTGCGTTAATTGACACGGGTACTTCCCCAAGCCAAAGCAAATTGGGATATCTATTCAACTCAGGTCAATCCACTGGAAGAACTATTACTAGACATGGTACTTATGTAAGTTCATGGTGGCCTTGGGCAAATCCTGATGGACCAGATGATGATTGCGGACATGGAACCCAAATGGCAGGAATTATAAGTGCGCCGAGAGGATACGGTGGTTCTGCAGTTGGAGTAGCCTACCAATGCGACCTAATGGCTATACGAGGCACGGGAGACGTATTGATAAATAGTAGTAGAGAAAAATCTGGAGTGAGAGACGCATTAGTCCTTGCAGCAAACAGAAGCAGCGTAAAAGTAATTAGCATGTCAATCGGAAATATTTTTTGGAGCAGCACCGTAGCTGACGGGGTTTATTACGCATATAATAGAGGCAAAATGATGATGGCTGCTGCAGGAACGTCCACTTGGTTTACCTCATGGGTTGGTGTAATTTTTCCAGCGAGAATGAATCAAACGCTCGCAATAACAGGAATAAAAGATGCGCCAACATATCAAAAATGCAACACCTGTCATTCTGGAAATAAAGTAGATTTTGTATCTGTAATGCAGAGGCAATATGATAATAATAGAACAACGTTAACTTTGGCAATGAGTGGAAATCAACCAGCCTATGTAGGCGGTTCTTCTGCCGCAACCGCAACTATGGCTGGAATTGCGGCTTTAGTTTGGGCTAAAAATCCATCTTATTCAAGAAATACCGTTTTACAAAAATTAAAAAACGCATCTCAGTTTTATCCTTCTAGAAATTCTCAATTTGGTTGGGGACTAGTAAATGCGCAAGAAGCAGTACAGTGATTGAAATTATTTCAATCCGAAAAGGGAGGGGTGACGAGGGTCGCCCCTTTTTTTTAAATGTAAAATCTTAAAGCCTAAATCTATCTTAAATGTAAAAGTGGGAGGAAATTTTTGATCTTTTCGGTTTAGTGAAATTAGAGTGCATGCTTTGGCAAATAAATCTAAGCGTATCCAACTCATCCCGCCCTCCTTTGTCGGCCACCCTTCTCTTGGAAGTGAAATAAAAATGGTAGGAAAATTATAGACAGAAAAAGAATATAGTAGGCGCGTTGAAATAGACTTTGGGAAAGAAATTTTTAACGGGATGAAAAATCAGATTCCTGAGGATCCTATATAAATCATACTAGACCTCCTTTTTGATAGAGCATTCCTCATAGGTAACATTCGCCCTGTTAACCTTTTCAAATTTGGTATATAAAGAGATTGAAGATCACTTTTTAATTTTTTTATAAATCAATCAAGAAATGTTTAAACAAATACTATTCAGCTGCTTATTAATATTATTCGTTAGTGCTTTAAACAGTCAATCTGTAGGTATTGGAACAAGTTCTCCAAGTGCGAATGCCTTATTGGAGTTAAGATCCACTAGTCAAGGATTATTAATACCCAGAATGACCACTGCGCAAATGAATGCAATGAATCCGCTTGGTAGCGAAAATGGAATGTTCATATATAACACCAGCGATCAAGCGTTTATGTATTATTCTGCTGGGACGTGGAAAGAATTGGGAAGTCAATGGATTGACCACACGAATGGAATCTATACCCTTGAAAATACAAGTATTGGTTCTACACCTACAAGTAATCTAAAATTTAAAGTCAATGCCATCAATCAGGCAGTTAGTGCAGAAATAGAAAATAATTATGGAGGAATCTCTGCAAAATATGGACTGCAGATTGATATCAATAATCAAAATACCTCTGTAACCTATGGCATTCAAAATCTCTTAAGTATAAACCCTGCTAACACCAAAACCATATATGGAACTTATACTAACGTAGTTTCAAGCACTGCCTCTAGCAATATTTTTGGCACCTATTCAAGGCTTGATTCAACAGGAACTGGAACCAAATATGCCTTTTATGGCTTTGCAGAAGGCCAAAATGATTATGCAGGCTATTTCAGAGGTAATGCTTTTGTAAAACGAAATCTGGGAATAGGAGTTGAGAATCCTGACCATAAAATAGACATTGAAAATCCTGGAAAAATAGGTATCAACTTAATTAATACTAGTGCCTCTGCAGACACGGTTATAGGGATTAATAACACCTTAGAAGGGAATGGAACTGGAACTAGAATTGGATCATTTAATAGAGTCTTCCTTCCAAGTAATTATGACAGACCTGCCTATGGAGTCTTTGGAGTTGTACAAAATGCGGGCGCTGGAAGTTATGTTGGGGTCTATGGACAAGCTAACGGAAGTGGCAATGCGGGTGTACAAGGAAATTCCACCGGATCAGGTACGGGTGTAAAAGGAGTCAACACCAACTTTAACGGCTGGGCTGGTTACTTTGATGGCCGTGCCTATGTTGATCGACAGTTGAGTGTTGGCGGCAAAATTTTAATTGAGCCAACTGGTTTTGCTAGTGGTGCACAAATAGAAATGTTTGATGATGATGGCACCGCCACTATCCAAATAAATGCAAATCAAAGTACTACTAATGGTTCTGAAATTAAAATGTATAATGATGATGGTGATTTAACCATTGAACTAGATGGTGATTTTACCAATGATGGGAAAGGTCGAATTATTACGGGTGAATTAGAAATTACGGGTGGGTCTGATTTAGCAGAACACTTCGATATCATAGACATGGAAGCTTCAACTATTCAAGCTGGAATGTTAGTATCCATCGATCCTTCAAGCAGTGGTCAATTGACCTTAACCACAGAAGCTTATGATAAAAAAGTGGCAGGTGTAATAAGTGGCGCCAATGGAGTGAAACCAGGAATGCTAATGGGTCAAAAAGCAAGTATTGCAGATGGAGCCTATCCAGTTGCATTAACAGGAAGAGTTTATGTAATGGCAGATGCTTCAAAAGCATCCATTAAACCTGGTGATTTATTGTGTTCGTCTTCTATTCCAGGCTATGCTATGAAAGCGAAAAATAACCGAAAAGCAAAAGGTGCTGTGATAGGAAAAGCAATGACGGCATTAGATGCTGGACAAGGCTATGTTTTAATATTAGTTAACCTTCAATAATCCTAAATAATGAAAAATATAATATTAATAATATTACTATTCAGCATTATAAATTTAAATGCTCAAAGTTCTTGGCAGGAAATTATTTCGACCAAAGTTCCTGAAGACATTAGAATTTCAAGTGATCTGTTTCAAGCTGCTAAATTGAATGAAATAGACCCGAAAGCTGCATTAAAAAAATTACCGAGTTCTCTTTATGATTCGTATAATGATAAATTGATACTTAATATTATCACTAGTACTGATGCCGATATCCCAGTTGATAGAAAGTACTTGGAAGGCCTAGGAATCCACGTGGACCATGCATTTAAAAATAGTGCTGAAGTACACATTTCAGTTAATGACCTATTAGATGTTGCCTCTCAACTAAAAGCACCTTATGTTTTAAAATCTTACATAACTAGCATTTCAGATAATGAAGGTCCTGGATTAACCAATGCTTCAACCTATGGTGCCGCTGGTAAAACAGGGCAAGGAGTGAAGGTAGGAATTATAGATCCTAGCTGGAATACACTAACTAACTCTATTAATGCCGGAGTAGCTCCAGCAGGTGCAACCCAGTATAATTATACGCCCGACACATTTGAATCTGGAACCTCACCACATGGAGTTGGATGTTTGGAAATGGTATTTGACTATGCTCAGAATGCTGAGTATTTTTTGTATAAAGTTAATAGTGATTCTGACTATGCGCTTGCAGTTACGGATGCCATTGCTGATGGAGTTGACATACTCTTGCGCTCTGGTAGTTTTTTCAATCAAGGTTGGAATGATGGAAGTGGTGTAATTAATGCTGCGGTAAAGACTGCGACAGATGCAGGGATAATTTGGCTAAATGGGGCAGGAAACTTTAATGGTGAGCACTACCAAAATACGTGGTTTGATAATGATGGCAATAATGCGTATAACTTCACTAATACCGATGAACGCGTCAATTTTGTAATACCTCAATCCAATGCGGGTTCAGCTTTGGTAGCATTGCAATGGGCGGGTGCCCCATCAGCTGTAAATGACTATGACATTGAAATCTACAATGCAAATACAAATCTGTTAATTGCCAGTGGCAACAGCACCAACGATTTTGAAGCTCTTACCCTATTTAATTTTACTAATAATAATATTCCAGCCTACGCAATGATAAAGAAAATGGGATTTCTGAATACAGAGTTTGAATTTTTCATTAGAGCAATTCCAGGTAACTTAGAATATTTTAATGATGGTTCAACTGTATCTCCATCCAATTCATTAGAAGATCGCGCTATAACTGTTGGAGTTGTGAATCAGACAAACTACGATCAAGACAACCCTCCTTTAGAGCCTTTTTGTAGTAGAGGACCTACAAACGGAGGAAGGACTGTTCCAGAATTAACAACAGTGGACGGATGTACAGCAGTCTCCTACCCTAATGGTTTTTTTGGAGCAAGTGCTGGAGGTCCGAATGTAATGGGTTTAATGGCAGCATTCTGGAGTGAACATACCTACTTAACGCAAGATGAATTATTGGAAATCATTTTCAAGTTAGCTTCAAATTACCATGATTGGGGAGATCCCGGAATGGATAATTCTTATGGGCATGGTGGTGTTTATTTGCCCTCTTATAAACCAAATTCTAAATTTATTTACAAAGCCCTAAACAATGTAAATAGTGATTCGGACGGTCCCTTTATTAGTATTAACCAAGCGGATGATTTAGTCGACCCAAATTCAAATCTATATTTTCTTGGAGAGACTTTTAATATTTCACCTGTAGGTACCACGGTAGTAGATAAGCCCAATGTTTATCGATCTGCTGGTAAGGATACTTTTATTAAACAATAAATTTATTTAAATGCGACTGTTCATAATGCTAATTTTAGCGCTTTCATTTATTCCATTAAATGCTCAAGAAAAAATGGAGGATGACTATAATCTATCCTCTGATTTATTTCAACTTGCGCAACTATATGAAATAAATCCTAAAGCTGCTTTTAAACGAATCCAAAATGAACAGTTCTATCCTATCAACGAAAAGAATCAGAAACTAATATTATTAATCCAGGAAGGTTATCAAACGAAAACCACCCTGAATACTTTATATTTAAATCAGATTAATATTGATTACTATAATGTTTATAGAAATGCTGCATCTGTAGAAATTGGTCTAGATGAATTATTATCTATAGGGCGTTTATTAAAAGATCCTTTTCTCATACGGTCTAATGCTGAGATAATATTAAGTAATGAAGCTCCTTCAAAAACCAATGCAGGCCCCTTTCATGATGCGGGTATAAATGGAAATGGAATCAAAATAGGAATTATAGATATAGGGTTTGCTGGATTAACAGATGCGGCAAACAGTGGACAAGCTCCAAGCAGTTATGCCATAAGAAATTATTCTCCTAATAATTTTGAATCAGGTATTACTCACGGAACTGCATGTACGGAAATTGTTTATGATTTCGTTCCAAACGCCAGCTATTATCTTTACAAAATCCAAACACCAGCAGATTTAGGACTTGTAATGAGCCAAGCCATTATAGATGGAGTTCAAATCATTTCATTGTCTATGGCTTTTGCAAATCAAGGATGGAATGATGGAACTGGGCTTCCAAATCTAGCTGTAAAAGATGCTACAGATGCTGGAATCATTGTAGTCACCTCAGTTGGTAATTTTGGAGAATCACATTATAAAAGTTCATGGAATGATCCAGATGGTGATGATATATTTAATTATCCGAGTGGTGCAGATTTTAATTATTTCTCTGTTTCCCCAGGAGGTATTGCACAAATTTCCTTACAATGGGTCGGCACTCCAAGTACCTCTAATGATTATGATTTTTATATTTATCCCACTGGCACTTCGAATGTGGTAGCGAGTAGTACTTCAAATAATGCTTATGAAAGCACAATTGTTGAAAACACCTCATCAAGTACAAAACAATATAGAATTAAAATAGAAAAAAAAGGATCAAGTTCTACTACATTCCAATTTTTCATGGCAGGCACATCTGGTGCTTTGAGTTTTTTTAATGATGGGGGAATTATGTGTCCTGCAAACTCTTTGGAAGATTTACTTTTTAGTGTTGGCACTGTTAATATAGATGACTATGATCATGCAGTTGCTTTTACAAGAACTTATTCCTCTAAAGGGCCCACAAATAATGGAAACATAGCTCCAGACTTATCAGCACCAGATGGATGCACTACCTTAAGTTATCCAGGAGTGAATGGATTTACTGGAACTAGCGCAGCTGCACCAGCAGCAGCTGGCTTAATGGCTTTATTCTGGAGTGAACACCTTTATCTTAATGCAACAGATTTGACACATTTAATTTCCAAATTTGCTAACTTATATAAAGATTGGGGGATTCCGGGAAAAGACAATGAATTTGGTTTTGGTGGCATTTATCTTCCTCCTTATTATGCTCAATCTAAATTTATTTTTAAAGCTGCTAGTAATCCTAACCCCGGCTTAGATGGACCTATTAAAACAATGGAGGAGGCTGATTTATTAAGTTTTCCAGATGTAAACTTATTCTTTTTGGGAGAAACTTTTAATGATGTGAATACCACTTCCTTGATTATGGATAAACCTAATGTTTATCGGTCTGTTGGGGAGGATAGTGTGATTAAATAAAACAGACCCTCCGAGGGTAGTCACTTAACTTTGATTATAAAGCACATCCCCTATTTACATTTTTATATAAAAAGGTGTCCAAACAGTCCCATTATCATGCATATCAAATACGAACAAACCACCTTGTTTGAGCTTAATATCTTCAAATAGATTTTCTTGATCAGCGCGGGCAAAAGCTTTGTTGAAAGCATGACTACAAATGTTATTAATATGATCCCAAATTTGTCGGCTTCCAGATTTGGGATCCCTGTAATTAATTAAATCTGCATAATTTTGATCACTTAGTACTCGATAGCTCATTGGCGCTGTCAGAAGAAAAGGGTCCAATTTTATTCCTAATCCTGCTTCCCAATAACCAAATTTATGATCATAACCGAAATCATGTGATTCGATAGTCATGTTGAAATTAGTCATATCAAATATACCATAGGACATTGCATCTGGAAATTCAAAAGACTGTTCGTGATACTCGAAATAAATCATGTCATAGTAATCCACTTCATCATTGGATTGGTATTTTTTCCATTCTCCCAGTAATTTATTTTTTAATAAATTAAATGTATTATTTTCAAATTCTTCGAGATTAAAATCTAGAAGACTATGTTTTACTTCTACCACTTCAGGATATTTAGAATCATATGAGCGTAATGTTTCCCGGCTATCCATCAAGTTATTTCCTATCCGATTTGTTAATGCTTCATTGAGTTTATTTATGTCCATTATCCATTAAAATTTATATTAAATACTTAGTTATATTTTATTCAGCTACCCTTGATAATTATGAAATTCACTAATTATCAAATAATACCCATCAAGATCTCTAACTGCAAATTCTTTCTTTTTGGTATTTGGATTGGTCCGAATGTCTTCTTCTACTACACCACCTGACGAAATCACTTTCTCTCGAATATCATTTAAGTTATCTGTTCGAAAATATAAGATTAATCCGTTACCAGCATTATTCTGAGCATCTATCATTGTAGGATGTTCATGATCGCCCCAAGCGTGCAGACAGAGCACCACATTGTTTTGATTATCTAGTAATATTTCAAAAGCATCTCCACCGTGATTACTTTTTAAATTAAAAACCGTTTGGTACCAAATGGAACTTAGCTTAACATTTTTTACTGCAATTATTGGATCAACTTTCATTTTTGAAACGTATTTTGTAGCCTGACCGAATAGTAAAATTAATAGTTATAATTTTATTTTTGTTTGTAATGGTCCAGCACCAATTGGCCCAAGAATACCTCGGATTTCACATGTTTAAATTCCATCGGTTCTGCCAATTCACCGAACAAAGAAAATCCACCGCCTAATAAAATCGGCACAGTGGTTATCCTAAGTTCATCAATTAAATCTTCTTTTAAAAAGTTTTGAATGGTCCGTCCTCCATCAATATATAATTTGCCATATCCACGTTCGTGAATATTACTTAGAATTTCCTGTTAATCCCCTTTTAATAAAGTTGCTTTATCTAGCAATTTTTCAGGAATGGATTTTAATGAATTTCTTAATACAAATATTGGTTTACAATAAGGCCATTCTAATTCGAAACTACATACCACTTTAAAGGTAGAACGTCCCATTACAATCGCATCCACCTCTTACATTACATTTAAAAAACCTAATTCTTGATTTTCTGGGTTTGGAATCAACTCTAGCCAATCGAGCTCTCCTTTTGGTCCGGCAATGTAACCATCCAAACTTTTCGCTATAAAGACACTATTTTTCTTATCCATTGCAATTGTTGCATTTATCAATAATCAGTATTTGCAATAAAGGTACTAGATTTAGATAATAAAATAAAAAGGTATAGTTATATTTAAAGTTCTGCACTTTTTTCGCTATCAGGTTTTTATAGTGGGTTCAGCATTACATTCAATCACTCAATCATTCCCCTCCGCTACTGAAATCCCTTAGAAATCACCTTCTGTGCTGGCTTACCTTGAGGTGAAAAATTAGGATTCAGTTGATTTATTTCCTGATCATTATTCCTGCTCCTAAACTGCCAAATATGAGCACCTGCGAACCAATCTTGTTTCCAAACCATATCAAAGAAGGCTTGATAGCAATGCGCTTGCGTCTCATTGGAATGCTCAATTTCGTGGTCCGGTAATTTCTCAATCCATAATCAAGGTTCAATAGCACTATCAGTCGTACTCTTGTACCCTATTTCAGTGAAAAGAATTTTCTTATTGAATTGCTTCGCAATTTTAGATAAGGTTGGAAGATACTTTTCCCATCCTAAAGAGATTGCCTCGACACTAGGGTTTTTATGTTTTACCAACGGAAAATAAGCTTGCACACCAATGTAATCTAAGTCATCCCAAAAGTTTATCTTTTCATAGGCCTCATACCAATTAGCCGCATAGGTTAGTTTTCCCGAATAGATGGATCTAACTTCTTTAATTAATCCTCTCCAAAATACTGGCTTTTCCATTGCCAATCTTGAAAATTCAACGCCAATACTATATAACTCGACCTTATTCTCTTCTGCTAACCTTGCATAATAATGAATAAATTCACGATAGCTATTTTTCCATAGAACCCAATTTTCTTCATTATTTGGAAAAATATCGGAACGCCATTTATTTTGAAAAGGCTCATAAATCCAAATGTGTGGTTTTAAAAACACTTTAAACCCAGCAGCATGAGCAATTCCTATTTCACTTTTCCACACTGAATCCCGTCTGAGCATTTCTAAACTATCTCCACGATAAAACCTCATAGTAGGACTATCATGATCCTTTTGGTCTCCAAATACTACGAAGGTCATCCAGTTATAATTATTATCCTTAAAAGGTTGTAAATTGATAAGGTCTATATCACCAAATAAATGAGCTCCTTTCTGTTTATCTAGTTGGTCTAGTCCATTTGAGTAGGAAACTATATAATTGAAATCACAATTTCATTGAAAAAATGAAAAGGTCCCTAAGAAAAAAGTAAATAATAAAATGAGACGAAGCATTTTCATTTTTAAATATCTTTAAGATAACGAATCAAGCATTATGAAACTCTGGCTGATATAAATTTTGGAATAAATTATTAATTCCCAATCTCAGGATTAATTAGAAATTTCATATCTCGATTTTTCAATTTTATTTATTAATCAATGTAAATAAATATTACATCTGATAACTAAAATGAAAGGGTGAATCCTGATCAAAAACATAAAGGAAATGCTAATAATAGAAATTCAATTAGTAACGTCTTTCAAAATTGTAAAATAGCTGTTACTAGCATTACTTGTAAAAAATTTATTTACTAATAATTTATAAATTAATTAATCTTACTGCTTTGGGGATACTAAAATAAAAGCAAGTTCCTCCTTTTATATTTGGCAAATAACCAATATGTCCTTTATGGAGATCAATAATTCTTTTACAAACGGTCAAACCCATTCCTACCCCTTTCAATGTTTTAGAAGTTTTCACATAAGGACTAAAAATATCCTGTACATATTCATTCTGAATTCCAATTCCATTATCCTTTATGTTAAAAATCCATTGAGCGCCATCTTCCTCAGCGAAAATATGTACACTAGGTTTTTTCTTTAGGTCTGTATACTTGATGGCATTAGAAAGTAGGTTATATATGACTTCCCTAATTTTTATTCTATCTGCAAATACATATTCCGGCAAACCCCCAATTAAGATTTCCCCGCCCCTTGATTCAAGTATAATTTTCAAATCAAATATCACAGATTCAATCAGTTCCTTTATATAAATTCTAGTAATATTTAATTCTGGCGAACCTAGTGCGGAATAAGCTAAAATGTCATCTATTAATTCTAAAATTTTATTTGCATTATCATCGATAAATGTAAAGTACTTTTTCTCTTCATTAGAAAATCTTTCGAAAGATTTATTTTTAAGTAAACCAATAAACTTAATTATAGATTGAATGGGAGTTTTAAAATCTTTAGACAAGATATTTGCAAACTGTTCTAATTGCTTATTTGTGTTGATCAATTGCTTCAATGCAGTAACATCCTGCACGGTCCCTTCCATCCGTTGCATTTCATTGTTTTCATCAGTAATGCAAATACCTCTTGAAATCACATGAATGATAGAACCGTCATTTTTTACAATCCTATTTTCCAAATAATAATTTTGTTTACTTGCCAAAGCTTGACCTAACACTTTTTCGTAATTTTCTTTATCATCATCATGAACATGATGCAAAGCAAGTTCATAGGAAGGCAATTTATCATTTGGTCCGATGCCAAGCAAAGTAAACATCATCTCTGACCATTCCACTTTATTGTTGGGGATATCCCAAGTCCAGCTCCCTATTTGAGAAATCTTTTGAGTTTCATTTAACTTTTGAATATTGATAGATGCTTCTTGCTCCTTTACTTTTTGCTCTAATTCGGTATTTCTCTTCTTTAAATAATCATAAGATTCTTGGGTAAATTCCATTCAAATTTATTTACAATTTCTGGGGTAAAGCAATATAGTCATTATTATCCTAATTATACCAGAATTCGGTTTTTTGTAGTACCCTTTTTACAAGAAATTTATCTAAGATAATTATGGGATGGGGCAGTATTAAATCACCATTTTTTTAAAATCAGAAAACTGCACTAAGTTTAAATAATGCACTCTATTTTTCTCCAACAAACTAAACTCATAATATGGATTAGACATGGAAATGCTTGTCCCGATTTTATATTGCTTAGATATCACTCCTACTCCCCAATCTGAATCAATGCAGCAAGTATATACCGAAGGAATGGTACGCCATTTTAAAAATGCTTTCCAGGTAGTTCCGTTCCAATACCCCAATGCTGGAGTGTAATGAAAGTCATGAGCTTCTCTGCTATGCCATTCTGAAGGAGGATTGCAATCATGCAATATGATGAAACCATCTTCTGCAATGTATTTCATTGCATTTTCAATGTCCGCATCTACTTGATGCGCCAAATGAAGTCCATCAATGAAGATTATGTCAAATTTTATTTGATCTGATAAAATTTTATCTACTGAAAGTTGTTGGAAAAACTCGTCACTTGTCATTTTGAAATCAACTGGGTTTTCCTCAAATTCAATACCTGGATCAACACTATATTTGTCTGTTGCTTGGATATGATTAAAATTGTCAGCTGGATTACGCACGCCAATTTCTAAATAAGTAGTGTCTTTTTGCTTTGTTGATAATAAGAAATTAATTACTTCTGTGCGGGAATGTTTTTTTAATTGCTCTTGATTTGTCTTTTTCTGCGCCGAGAGAAAATGCGGGTCATTTAATAAATTTCTGCCGTAAACATAATTTCTTATCAAGTCTACGTTCATTAACCAGTCTTTAATTTTATTAGGTAGCAGGCTATTAAAGCTCATTGTTAAAATTAGTGCTTTCTAATTAAATATAGTCAAAATTTAAAATTCTCTTCAAAACAATCCCTTTTCTTAACAAAGGCCAGACTGTAAGACTCCTAAAATAACAAACTCCCAATCCTTACCATTGTCGACCCTTCCTCTATTGCAACTTTATAATCTCCAGACATGCCCATTGATATTTCTGAAAAGCTATCATCATTTGGGAAGAAGGTAGTTTTAATATTTTCAAAATGAGATTTTAAAGATTTAAACTCATTTCTAACTTGGTCCATATCTTCTGTAAAGGTGGCCATTCCCATTACACCCACAATTTTTACTTTCTCAAGTTTTGCTAATTCAGGTTCAAGTTTATCCAAAATTGTTTTTAGATCAAAACCAAATTTAGTGTCTTCTTTGGCTATCTTCAATTGCAATAAAACCTTTATCTCTCTGTCCTTTGCTTGTGCTTGCTTTTCCACTTCCGCTAAAATTTTTAAACTATCTATCGAGTGAATGGTATGAACAAAGTGAGCAATGTATTTGAGCTTATTGGACTGCAAATGACCGATTAAATGCCACTCGATGTCTTCTGGTAATAATTTTTGCTTTTCTACTAATTCTTGTACTCTATTTTCTCCAAAAAATTTTTGGCCTTCATCATAAAGCGCCATGATCTCTTCTAAACTTCTGGTTTTGGAAACCGCTACTAATTTGCAGTTTGCGTCTTCTATAAAAGGCTTAATTTCTGAAAGTACGGACATTATATTTTTGTTGTTTTAAATGGCTAGCAAATAAACAATATTGTTTGAAATAAGATTTAAAATTCAATAAAAAATTCCGCTTTTTAATAGAAAAATGTGATTTGCAATAAATTTGGCAGATTTTTTGTTTATAAAGATATTAAGATTTGTTCTCATATAAACTTTAGTAGTATTTTAACAAATCAAAATTTAACATTTTTAATGTAAATCGTCAAACAATTAATTTCACTATTTACGTTAATCATTAAAACAATTGATCATGACCTGGGAAAAAAGAGAAAAAGCCAATAAAGCTTTAGCGTTAGTATTAACGATAGTATTACACATCGGAATCTTTGCAAGCATCTATTATTTCAATTCAAGCACTGATTCAGATCAGACAGAAGTAGAAGCAGAAAAAGGTAAAAAACAAAAAGTAGCAGAATTAAATAAGGAGAAGTCGTAAGAAATATTTGATCAAAATAATTTCTCAAAGGACTTTAAAATAAGCCATGTAATTTACTGTTTACTAGTTCTATTACACCGCCAAGATCTTCTTTGTTATTCATAAAATCAATGTTATCAACATTGATTATTAATAGCTTTCCCTCAGTATAATTGGAAATCCAATTTTCATATTTCTCATTTAGGCGCTTGAGGTAATCTAAGCTCATGTTACCTTCATAATCTCTACCGCGAGATTGTATATGTGAAACTAAAGTAGAAATGGAAGATTGCAGATAAATCAATAAATCAGGTGGATTTACTTGAGAGGACATGGTATTAAAAAGATCTAAATAATTGTCAATGTCTCTTTTAGACATCAGCCCCATTTCATGTAAATTGGGTGCAAAAATATTGGCGTCTTCGTAAATTGTCCGATCTTGAATAATCGTTCTTTCACCAGCCTGAATATCTAAAATTTGCTTATATCTACTATTTAAGAAATAAATTTGGAGATTAAAGGACCACCTTTGCATATCATCATAAAAGTCTGACAAATAGGGATTCGTGCTGGCATCTTCATATTGAACTTCCCAATTAAAATATTTTCCTAACTGGGTGCATAAAGTAGTTTTTCCAGCGCCAATATTACCAGCGACGGCCACATGTTTTATGGTCTTAGCAATAGGCTCCATAATATTTCTCTGATCTTAATTCAAAAAAGGGGTAAATAACCTTAGAATACTCGTAAATTACTAATTTTACCGAAGGAATAAAGCCAATCATCTAATTTTTTAAAATGAAAGTAGATAAAACCTTAATTTCAAAATTGGAAAATCTAGCAAGATTAGAATTGTCAGCAACTGAAAAAGAAGAGATTCAAGTTGATTTAGAAAAGATTTTGACCATGGTAGCCAAACTAGATGAATTAGATACAACTGGGGTTGACCCCCTAATCCATATGTCACCTACCATCAATCAATATAGATCTGATGAAATTGATACCGATTTAGAAAGGAAAGGAAGCCTTGAAAACGCTCCTAAACATATTGATGGATATTTTGCTGTTCCAAAAGTTTTAAACCAAAAAAAATAAGATGGAGAAAATTATTGATATCCAAAATTTAGCTAAAATTTATAGAATGGGAAGTGAAGAAATTCATGCCCTCGCTTCTATTTCTTTGAATATTAATAAAAACGAATACGTAGCTTTGATGGGGCCTTCAGGTTCTGGCAAGTCTACTCTGATGAATCTCTTGGGTTGCCTAGATACTTCTACTTCTGGCGACTACTATTTAAATGGAGTTAATGTGAGTCAATTGACAGATAATGAATTGGCCGAAATTAGAAATAAAGAAATTGGCTTCGTTTTCCAAACTTTTAATCTCCTACCCCGTTTGTCTTCCTTGGAAAATGTGGCACTCCCGTTAATCTATTCTGGAATGGGTAAGAATGATAGACTAGACCGAGCTGAGGAAGTTCTTGCTTTAGTAGGACTTGGAGATCGAGTAATGCATAAACCAAATGAGTTATCTGGTGGTCAGCGTCAAAGAGTTGCTATTGCGAGAGCATTAGTTAATAATCCAGCAATCATCTTAGCGGATGAACCTACAGGTAATCTTGATACTAAAACGTCAGTTGAGATTATGGAGATTTTCGAAAAAATTCAAGCTGCTGGAAATACCGTTATTTTGGTGACTCACGAACCTGATATTGCGGAACATGCGCATCGAATTATTCGCTTACGAGATGGATTGGTAGAATCTGATTATCTGAATAAAAATGTAGTGACGGCTGGAAGTAGACAGTGACTCTAGACGTCAGACTCATTAATGCAAAAATTGAGCGTCTGAATTCTGGTGAAGACTTGCTTATCGCAAAATAATAACTCATCCACTTATAAACTTATAAACTCCCTCAAGGAACTATTACGGTGATAAAGTAATTGATGATTTTGTATATTAAAAATTACCTATGAAAAATGTTTTTGTGGCAATCGTCGTATTGCTTTTTGTCAGTTGTAGTACTAATAAAAATACTACTAATACTTCTCATAATAATAAAAATGTAACTACCAACCCAACTTTCTATAGTTTCCAACAAGGAAAAAATTACAAACCATTGAAGAAAGGTAGTCAAACTTTGAGCATTGAAAAAGAGAAATTTCAACTTCAGTTTCCATTACAAAAATATAATCCTGATTTGGAGTTATTTTATGCTGTTAAAATTGCTTTAAGCATTTCCCCATTGGAAGAAGCTAGCCTTGGGTTTGATAGCAGATCTTCACTAACCCTTGGGCCTGCATCAGGATTGGCCACTGCTGGGATTTATCAAACCTTCTACATTACAGAAGGGAATCATTACATTATGTTTTATCCTGAAAAATTAGAGCGATGTACAAAAATAAAGGACCTCAATGAGTCAACCATTTTAGGGAGTATTGACATTAAACAAATCAGCTACAAGGACGAGCTCTTCTCGATTGAAGAATTACCATTAGATCAATTATATGTTACAATATTTAATGATGAAAATTTAGATCAATTTATTGATGATGGGGAATTGTATGAGGTGAGGTTAGAATTTAAGTAAACAGAAACACAAGTTGTTACCTTTTCAGCGCTAGCATTGCCGGCAAGCAGAAGGTGGCAACTTTCACCATACGCCATTTGTTACCTTTTCAGCGTGGACAATTGCGGGCAAGCAGAAGGTGGCAACTTTGATTCTGAACCTATCCTTTCATCTAAGTAAATAATCAGCTATGCGGCATGCGCGAAGGTCCCACCTTTTCACGCCCGCGAAAGCGCTTCTTAAAAGGTAGAACCTTGGACACTCGTGCGCACGCCAAGTTGCTACCTTTTCAGCGTGGGCATTTGCGGGCAAGCAGAAGGTGGCAACTTTCACCATACGCCATTTGTTACCTATTCAGCGTGGGGTTGCTGGCAAGCAGAAGGTGGCAACTTTGATTCTGAACCTATCCTTTCATCTAAGTAAACAATCAGCTTTGCGGCATGCGCGAAGGTCCCACCTTTTCACGCCCGCGAAAGCGCTTCTTAAAAGGTAGAACCTTGGACACTCGTGCGCACGCCAAGTTGCTACCTTTT
>Ga0209187_1001433_pt1 | contig 27717 bp, 28 predicted proteins | sample BantaG_FD_187430 | JGI IMG/M metagenome (GOLD analysis project Ga0209187, IMG submission 187430) | Marine algal microbial communities from Bantry Bay, Ireland - BantryBay_4 metaG (SPAdes) (version 2) | ecosystem: Host-associated > Algae > Red algae > Unclassified | place: Bantry Bay, Ireland...
GTTTCTTTTGGCGATATTTTTCATTTTCTCAATCCACTGATACTCAGGCATCACTGAATTTCAAAAACCAAAAATCTCATCCAAAATATTCCATTTTATGCAATTAGTCAGTTTTCAGAGTGGGCTCAAGATTTATTTTTTATTTTTTAATATTCTTGTTGAAGATTATTTTGCGATTGACCTCGTAATTATTAAGTTTGGTTAACCGAGAATTGGTCATCCAATTTTAAGAAATTATATCTTATGTTAGAAAACCTCAATAAAATTGAGCTAGAAAATCCTGTGGACCTAATCATTTCACAAATAAGAGATTTGATTAGTTCAGGAGCAATTAAACCAGGAGAGAAACTGCCTCCAGAACGAAAGCTTGCCAATCATTTAGGTGTAAGTCGAAATCAAGTCAGAGAAGCCATACATAAATTACAATTCTACGGTATTGTTAAAGTACAACCTCAAAGTGGTACAACCGTTACAGGAATAGGTATTGTCGCTCTAGAAGGTTTAATGACAGATATTCTAAGACTTGAACAGGCAGATTTTAAATCACTTGTTGATACTCGTATACTGTTAGAAAAAGAGGCCGCTCGATTAGCTGCCATTAATAGAACTAAAGAGGACATTGTAGGATTGACTCAAGCGCTAAATATTTATGAGCAAAAGAGTAATGAAACTGGTCAAGCAGTTGAAGCAGATCTTAGGTTTCATCTTAAAATCGCTGAAGCCAGTAAAAACACCGTTTTGAAGTCTCTGATGATGATTATCACACCTGATATTGTCAATAAGTTTATTCAATATGATGTGTGTAGAGTTGATAAAAACAAGAAGACAATTGTAGAGCACAAAGAGATATTAGACAGGATTACAAATAAAGATCCTCTAGGCGCAGTAAGTGCAATGGATATCCATTTGAATGATATCAAAAATTATCACACAATAAATGATTAATCAAATCTGGAGAATATAGGGTGCCTAACCTATTGAAATTTAATGCTTTGTGCAATTTTACACACGCTTGATTTTCTATTTAGAATGTCAAACTCTTTTTTTATATTCAGACTAGCTTAATCTCTTCACTATGCAACTCAGCTTCGTCGGTCTACTCGCTACATTTCTCTCCTTACTGTTATTGGCATGTAATGAGACTCCGAAAAATGCTCAACAAACTGTTGATATTGAGAAATTGCTTTCAGATAGATATGATAAACTTCTGGCCTTTAAAGCTGATTCCGTTTCTTTTCCTCGAAGCTATGATAAGAAGAAAAGCGAGATCAGAATGGTTGCATCTCCAGATTGGACTAGTGGTTTTTACCCAGGTAATCTCTGGTTGTTGGATAAGCTATTAGTAGACAATCGCTTTAGACAGAAAGCAGAAGTGTGGACGAATTTGATGATCAATGAGCAATTCAATGATCGGACACATGACATGGGATTTAAGATTTACTGCAGTTATGGGAATGGTTATGAAATAACGAATAACGAAGAGTATAAAAAAGTGATCATCAATAGTGCAAAAACCTTAAGCACTCGGTTTAATGAAAAGATTGGCTCGTTGCGAAGTTGGGATTGGAATAAAGATATCTGGGAGTTTCCAGTAATCATTGACAACATGATGAATCTTGAATTACTTTTTGAAACGACCAGATTAACTAAAGACAGCTTTTATCACAATTTAGCAGTGACTCATGCGAATACGACTTTAAAAAATCATTTCAGGGAGGATGGTAGCAGCTATCATGTAGTTGTCTATGATACCCTTGCCGGGAATGTTCTTATGAAGGTGACACATCAAGGATTGAATGATGAATCTGTGTGGGCTAGGGGACAAGCTTGGGGTATATATGGCTATACAATGGCCTATAGATACACTCAAGATCAACGCTATCTTGATAGAGCAAAAGCAAGTGCAGATTTTTTCCTAAGTCACCCAAACCTAAGAGAAGACGGTATTCCTTATTGGGACTTTTATGATCCTGATATCCCTGATTCACCAAGGGATGTTTCTGCAGGAGCTATTATGGCTGCTGGCTTGTTTGAGTTAGCTGAGCATACTGGCACCCAACGTTATGCAGACTATTCTAAAAAAGTACTCAAGACTTTACAGAGCACTGAGTATATTCTAGACGCTGATTTGGATCTTCCATTTATATTAGATCACAGCACAGGAAATTGGCCTAAAGAAGATGAAATAGACGGACCTATTAATTACGGTGATTATTATTTCTTAGAAGCGTTGATTCGATCTAAGGGAATGGGTATGTAATTTGCTAGGACTATGTTTAGTTATATAAGACACTCCTGACAGAAAGTATACCTACCAGGAGTATAGAATAATCATTCAAATTTTCAATAGCCTTTCTTTTATGCAAATGCGAGACTATTAATCAACCCAAATCGTCTTAGTGTTCATAAATTCTCGAATGCCATGTTTATACAATTCTCGTCCGTAGCCGCTAGTTTTAACACCACCAAATGGAAGGCGTGGATCAGAAGCCGTCAATTTATTTACAAAACTATTGCCTGCTTCGAGTTGTAAAGCTACTTTTTCGCCTCGCTTTTTATCTGTTGTAATGACGCCTGAACCCAAGCCAAACTTAGAATTGTTTGCTAGTTTTATGGCATCTTTTTCATCTTTTGCTCGAATCACTGAAGCCACTGGCCCAAAAAATTCCTCATCAAAAGCTTCCATTCCTGGTTTTACATCTGCTAATATGGTAGCGGGATAATATGCACCTTTAGTATTTTTTGGGATTTTACCACCCAGTACTAATTTTGCTCCTTGCTTAAGACTCTTTTGTACTTGCTCATGTAATTCATCTCTCAAGTCATGACGTGCCATTGGTCCTAAGAAATTTTTATTATCCATAGGGTCACCCATCTTTGCCATTTTCATTTTCTTTTTATACAATTTTAGGAAATCGTCATAGATTTTATCTACAATAATCATTCGTTTGGCAGCAATACAAGTTTGACCATTATTTTGTAATCGACCTTTTGTTAATAATGTAGTTGCAAAGTTTAAATCAGCATCCTCTAAGACAATGTAAGCGTCAGAACCACCTAATTCTAAGACTGATTTTTTAAGATGTTTACCTGCAGTTGAAGCCACAGCGCTACCTGCAAATTCACTTCCCGTTAGTGTCACTGCAGTGATGCGTTCGTTTGCGATGATTTTCTCTACTAAATCTGTACTCACATTTAAGTTTGTAAAGAGTCCTTTAGGAAATCCTGCTTTTTCAAATATTTCCTCCAATTTAAATCCACATCCTTGTACATTTGATGCGTGTTTTAACAGTCCTCCATTTCCTGCCATTAATGCTGGAACGATAAATCGGATGACTTGATAAAATGGAAAATTCCAAGGCATTACAGCTAAAACTAAGCCTTGTGGTTGATAAGTAATGTAACTTTTCGACGCTTCTGTTTCTACAATTTCATCTGCGACATAGTCTTCTGCATGTTCAGCATAATGTCGACAGATGAGTGCACATTTTTTTATTTCTGCACGAGCTTCTCCGATCATTTTCCCCATTTCTTTAGTGGCCAATTTTGCATATGCTTCTCTATTTTTATCTAAAATATCAGCAGCTTTAAACATTAATGTGGATCGTTTTTTAAAGGAAGTCTTTTTCCACTTCATCCATGTTTTATGTGATCTTTCAATCTTCTTCATCGCTTGCTTTTCAGTAATGCGATCGTAGTCTTTTATTTTTCTGCCCGTTGCTGGGTTGGTTGACGTTGCTTTATTTGACATGTTTTTAATTTTAGTTTGATTGGTAAACGTTTTATTTTTTACTCTAAAGTATCTAGCTGTCTAATTTTAGATTTTTAGAAAATTCCTTAATGCGAACATTTAAAATTTCGTGATTTAAAGAATAGTCTACTGCTAAATCAATAAGATGAATACCTTTTTTATTTAATGTTTCTTCAAAAATTTGTTCGAAATCAGCCACCGATTCTGGTCGGTATCCATGAGCTCCATAACTCTCTGCATATTTAACAAAATCGGGATTTGAAAATTCTAAGCCATAATCCACTAAGCCCATGTCTTCTTGTTTCCATTTGATCATTCCGTAAGACTTATCATTTAAGACGATGATTACGAGGTCTAGACCTAATCGTACAGCAGTCTCCATCTCCTGCGAATTCATCATAAAACCGCCATCACCATTTACTGAAACTACCTTCCGATTGGGATACAACATCTTAGTCATCATTGCCGAAGCCAAGCCAGCACCCATCGTTGCAAGTGCATTATCGAGAATCAAGCCATTCTGAATGTGGCAGTGGTAGTTTCGAGCAAACCAGATCTTATACATACCATTGTCAAGCGTGATCATGCTGTCATCTGGTAGGACTTCTCGCGATATCTTTACTAGTCGTTGTGGTAATATCGGAAATCGGTCATCTTTTTCGTATTTGGCTAAATGGCTGTTAACATTTTTACGGACTTCCAAAAATTTGTCCTTTTGCCATTGGTCTTCAAAGGGCTTTAGTTGTTCTGTCAATTCATTAATACTGTTGGCAATATCTCCGATAACATTTAGGTGAGGAAAGTAGACTGTACCGATTTCAGCTGGGAAAAAGTTGACATGAATCACTTTTTGGTCGTCGTCCGCGTGCATGAAAAACGGTGGCTTCTCTATCGTGTCGTGTCCAACATTGATGATTAAATCTGCATTATCGATTGCTTCATGTAAAAAATCATAATCAGATAAAGCAGCCGTTCCTAGGAATAAATCGTGACGTTCATCAATGATTCCCTTACCCATTTGTGTATTGAAAAACGGGATGTTAACGGCATCAACAAATTCAGTTAGGGCTTTACTTGCACGTTTCCGATTTGCTCCTGCACCAATGAGTAATAACGGCTTCTTAGCATCTTTAATCATCGCTACCGCTTCCGAAATCGCGGTATTCCCAGCATATGGTATTCTATAATCGACGACATCAAAAATGTGAGGGTTTTCAATATCTTCTTGGGCGATGTCCTCTGGCAATTCGATATGTACCGCTCCTGGTCGTTCTTCTTGGGCTGTTCTAAAAGCTTCTCTAACGATAGCTGGTACATTTTGTCCATATGTCACAGACTTTGTATACTTAGTCAAAGGGGTCATCATTTCGACAACATCGATAATCTGAAACTTCCCTTGTTTTGCTGTTTTTATCGGTTTTTGTCCTGTCAGAATTACCATTGGCATTGCACCTAATTGTGCATATGCAGTCGGTGTCACCATATTCGTAGCGCCAGGCCCAAGTGTGGACAAGCATACACCTGCTTTACCTGTTAGCCGTCCGTAAGTTGCAGCCATAAATCCTGCGCCCTGTTCGTGGCGAGTTAGAATGAGTTGGATCTTGTCAGACTTTCGAACTGATTCAATAAAGTCTAAATTTTCTTCTCCGGGTAAGCCAAAAATATACTCTACGCCTTCGTTTTCGAGTGCTTTGACAAATAAATCAGATACTTTCATATAGAGTGGACAACATAAAACGCATATTGTTCATATTCTATTTTGTTGAAGCAGATAATACTACTGTGGCCATCGTTCGGATATCACAAACGTTGATGGTTTTGAAAGGATCGAGGTATTTCAAGTGGTGTGTTTTCATTACTTTTTCAAGCACCTCTTTGTCCAATAAATAGCGTGTCGATTCATCTGGCAATCTATAAATATCATCATATAAATGTGTGGCACGGGATTCAATCGTGTGCTTAGCTGTCATTCTAAACCAGATGATTCCAGTAGGGGATAAGACTCGAATCATTTCTTCCATGAGTTGAATGAAGTGCGCTCTATTTTCAGAAAAATGCAGCACAGCATTCGATATGATAAAATCAAAATGTCCATCTGGAAAAGGAATACTTTCTAAATCAGCGATGGTGAATCGAAATTTATCATAGTTTTTATTCCATTGTGGTAGAAGTTGCTGTAAATCCGCAATGGCTTCTTCCCTTTTATCAATACCCCATATTTGAAAATTGTTTCTTACCAATAGTTCACTGTTTCGTCCCCAACCGCAGCCGGCATCAAGAATGCGCATATCTGGCGTGATGCGATTTTTCATGAATTGGTCGATGAGGTAGATGTCTGTTTTTCCTAGATGTGGGAGCATGGTTTGGTATTAGTTTTAGCACACGATTTTTTCATTAATTTACAGAATTCTTGAATGTGGCTATTTTCATTGCAAAATTAAATTGACCTAGATTTGTTGGAATGAATGAGCGATTTATTATTCTAATTTGAACACTGAAAGATAATTTAAATCGATGATTTCCATAACCAAAAATTGGAGCTATTCTAAGTGTAGTCTCATCAAAATTAGTGTAAGCCAAAGACTCCATTCCAATTATAATTGGACCGTAATTCAAAGATGCCCCAAATTTTGGCCCTATAACAAAAGTGTCAGTATTTAATCCTATTTCTAATCCTGCATATTTTGTAACCACAAAGTAGTGAGGGTAGGTTGAATATTGAGTATGCCAATATTCTAATTCCAATAAATGAAAATCCTTTGTAACTTCTTCATATGAATTATATATGTAACCAATTGCAATGCTCTTTTCATTGTTCGATTTAATTTCATATTGAGCAGACAAAATTTGTAAATTAAATATCACAAGGATCGAGCATAGTATGTCTTTAAAAGGCATTTATCAGAACTTCTTACATTTACAAATTGCATTTTTATTCTAATGAAATGTAAACTGACTCCTTTAATTTACTTGTTAATTTAAACCACATCCTACGTTTGGAGAATGACTTTTTTTTCACAGTTTGGAGGAGGACAGCCGGTCACGGCATGCACTGTGATTATTCCAACATTCTCAATTTTAAAAATCAAACCTCTTTGACTCTGGTTACTTTCTATTTTTAAATCAGTCATGAAAATCCTGCATCAACTGTTTTAAAAATTTCTACATCCCTTCCTACATTATTATATATAAGCGCATAACCAATTTGCTCATTGACAAATATGAAGAATCGTACACTTCCTTTAAAATCAATTTCACCAATAAGATTTAAATCATATCTGTCTGATGTGAGTATCTCTATTGTTCATTTAATTGTTCTATAATCGTAATGTCTCCTATGCTACCGCAACACTAGCCACCACCACATCATGTTTTGCACAAGTTACCTGACAAGCCACCAAAGAAGAACTCAGCAAAAACAAAATGCTATGCAAGTCCCAATTCCATTTTTTTGAAGTAAGAAGGCTGTGTCCTGTAAAGAGTCCTGAAACACAGAAAATAGCTGCCCAAAAAATGCCTGTAAAGTAAACCACATCCATTGACACCTGAATGTTACTCAATGTATTGTCGTAAAAGTCTTGAGAAAATTCGAGTCGGACGGAAGAAACTAAGAAAAGGAGTGCGAAATAGACTGTCGTAAATAGTGAATATCCCTGTAATGGGCTTAATGCTGACTTGTACACGTTATTCGAGTTTGGTAATGTCTAATTTCTCCTTATATGCATATGGTTTAGAGGATAACGCCTTAAGAAAAGCTTAAATTGTTACAATTCATATATTTTTTCTTTAATATGATGAACAATTTCAGAAAAGTTATCTGCCGGTATCACTTTCCAATTTCCCCTTTTTCTATACCAAGTCAGCTGCCGTTTGGCATATCTTCTTGATTGTTGTTTGATTAACGAGATGGCTTCAGCCTTGGTTAAATCTCCATCAATATTCTTGAAGAATTCGATATAGCCCATCGTTTGAAGCGCTCGTAAATCTCTATACGCATAGAAGGATTTGGCTTCGTTTTCAAGGCCATCAGCAATCATCATGTCAACTCGGTTGTTGATTCTTTTATACAATTCCTCTCTATCTCTATCTAATTGGACTAGAATTGGTTTAAATGAACGACTTTTAGAGGTTTTACTTAAATAGCTAGAATATGGCTTATTGTGAGCATCAAACACCGAAATGGCTCTGATCAATCGCCTATAATTATATTTATCTACTGTATCATAATAGTCTGGATCACACTGTTTTAGGCGATTTTGTAAGTGTGTAATGCCTTTATTTTTAAAAGCCTCATTCAACTCGGAAACATACGACTCTGACACATCAGGGATTTTATCAAATCCCTCTAAGACAGCTTGTATGTATAGACCTGTACCTCCGCTCATGACAACTACATCGACTTTCTCATACAGTTGTTCAAGCATACTAATGGATTGTTGCTCAAAGTCTGATGCCGTAAATGTATCATGTATGGAACAATGATTGACAAAATGATGGGGCACCTCTTCTAATTCTTCGAGACTAGGCTTTGCTACTCCAATATCTAGTTCTTTGTAGATCTGTCGACTATCAGCATTAATGATGCTTGTCTTATATAATTTTGCAATTTCTATAGATACGGCTGTCTTTCCTACGGCGGTAGGACCCGCAATGACAACAAGATATGGGCCGTGATCAGACATCTTTAGTGTACAAAAGTAAGAAGCTTTAGATACCTATATTCATTGATGTTAACTATTTTGTGTTTATATGTTGTATTGGATACTATGGGGCATCGTGAAATTTTCTTTAAAGTTTTCATTTAGAAGGATACGTTTTCGAGGATTGGAGTATTTACAGAAAGATACCCCAGTCATTTTTACATGCAATCATCCAGTTGGATTTATGGAGCCACTCATCTTGGCGACTCACATTCCTAAGTCCTTAAATTATCTTGCAAGAGGGGATGCATTCAAAAACCCTGTTGCGCGCTTCTTATTAAATCAGATTCACATCCTACCAATTTATAGATTTAGAGATGGATTTAATAATATGCGCAATAACAAAGAAGCGATGCAGAATGCAATTGATATCTTAAAGTCAGGAAGAAGTTTTCTGGTTTTTGTCGAAGGAAGCACCACACTGCAATATTCGTATCGTCCTATTCAAAAGGGTGTTTCTCGAATTATATATCAAATGCTAGATGAGGACGCAACTGCTAAAGTTGCAATAATCCCGATTGGATTTAATGATTCTGATATGCGAACATTGGGCAGTAGTGTTTTCGTTAATCTTGCAAAGCCAATTGTGCCGCATGAGCTTTACAAAACTGCTGATTCGAAACCTCTATTTCTCAAAAAACTCACCAAATTAATCAGTGATAAGAGCCAGGAACAAGTGCCTCAGTTAGACAATCTGAAAGATGAGACATTATTGCAAAATCTAGTGTCAATTTTTCCTGATAGAGATGTAACATTTGACCAACTTAAATTAGCTGCTGATCATATAAACTCCATTCAAGAAGATGAAAAATCAAGTCTCCATCAGCAAGTTGTTGGTTTCAAACAAAAACTAGGTAAGACATCATCTGATACGACGGCGTTGTTCCAATCGTTTTCAATTTCACAAGTCTTCGTATTAGTGTTAGGCGCAATCCCTGCACTTCTGGGAAGAATGATTCCTATAATACCAATGTTTGTAGCAAAGAAGTTTGCAGATACCGTGATAAAGAATTCCGCGTTCTACATGGTAAATGTATTCGTTGTTCGGTTCGTGCTAGTTGGTTTTTTCTATATAATTTTGTTCGTCATACTTAAGTTATTTGGAGTTGGACGCGCATTCTTTATTCTGTTTGCTTTGGCATTATTAGGCATGTATGCTATTTACTATGTAAGGGAATTAAAAACTGTCATCAACCTCTTTAGGTTAAAAGGAAAAAAAGTAACGCTAAGAAATGACTATTTTAAGATCACTAATAAATTCTTAAAGTAATTGGAGACTTCTATCTATAAGTATTTTTTCAGTAATCCTACTATGGTAATGTCGCAATACCATTTAACTCTACTGGTATGTATCGAGGATATGCTAAACCAATCGACCGTGTCTTCAAAATCTACAATGGTTAAGTCTTAATGATTGAGTCCTAAAGCGTAGAGTAATAATTGAATAAGTCAATCCAGTCTTGATCGGACTTAAGTTTGTTTTTATTTTTCTTTCCAAAACTTTTAAGTTCTTTCGGGAAGCCAATGACTTTTGATACATCATCTATTTTAGACTTAACCTGTTTGAGCACACCATTATAACTAACTAAATATTCTGTTTTAAGGGCAAAACGTTTCATCACGATTGTTTGGCCAGGAGCTTCAGCTTTATTTTCAGATTGAATGACTCGGAATCGTTTGTAGACTTGTACATCTTCTGAATAGAACAATTCTTGTACGTAACTGCCCTTCATATTTACTTGTGGAGAGGGCACTAATACGATTTCAGCAGGACCGTCTTTCTTCTTTTTAGTTTTTGGCGTAATGACTACTTTCGGATATGAATTTTCATCAATAATTGTTATTCGATTATCCTTTTTGGCTTCAACGCCATAGTCATAAGCATTGTAATTAACCATGAGACCTTTCAGGGGGTTGCCGTCATTATCGTAAATGGTGGCTGGTGAAAAATCGTCTAGGATGTAGGGACTTCCTTTGATATCCTTATAGCGGTTTTCATCAAACTCTGTACTATTGGTAGTAAATAATGTTGATTGTGCTTGAATGGAGAATGTCAAGTACAGTAAGTAAAGTGCAATTCTAAATTTCACATTTATTGTTACTTTTCTCATTCATAACGAGACTAATCTTATGAAAATTCCGCTTGATTGGAGTAATTTTGGATAAATTAACTTTATCATTATATAAGTATTTGATAACTAACATTTTACATGAATCAATCTATTCTTAAGTCACTATTACCACATCTAGTTGCCATCATAAGTTTCCTTGTTGTCTCTATTGTGTACTTCTATCCACAACTGGAAGGGAAAGGCATTCGCTCAAGTGATACTATCAATTATATGGGGATGGCTCAAGAAGCTAAAGAGTATCAAAAAGAAACTGGTGAAGTAGCCTTATGGACCAACAGTATGTTTGGTGGAATGCCCACTTATCAAATATCAGCTCCGACTCCGAATAATGTGTTCAAGTATATTCAAAAAATATTATACGGTGGATTCTCAAGACCTATCGGTTATTTTCTTTTTGGAAGCATCAGTTTTTATTTAATGCTGTTACTGATGAGGATCAATCCATGGCTGAGTATTCCTATTTCCATTGGCTTTAGTTTTATGACTAATCATGTGGTCTTATTTGAGGCTGGACATATGACAAAGATTGTTGCGATCATGTCAAGCCCATTAATTGTCGGTGGGCTTTATGTCATGTTTAGAAATCGCTTATTGATTGGAGGGTTAGCATTTACGCTTGGACTTGGTCTAAACATCAATGCCAATCATATCCAAATGACTTATTACTTGGCTATTTTATTAGGCATCTATTTTATTTTTGAAGCTATCCAACTTTTAAAGAATGGAGACAAACACTTGCTTGGTAAAATCGTAATTGTCAGTGCTTTGGCTTGCGTGATTGCTTTAGGAGCATCGGCATCTAAAATGCTTCCCACATTAGAATACTCTGAAGATACGATGAGAGGCGCACCTATCTTAGCGCAATCTGGCACACCTAATTCTAGTAGTGAGAAAGATGGCCTAGACTTTAATTACGCTATGGTATGGTCTAATGGCTTTCTAGATTTATTCTCTTCTTTTATCCCTGGAGTTGCGGGAGGAGGCTCAGCTGAAAAGATATCCTCTGATTCCGAGTTTGCTATAGGTGTGAGAAAACTTGGTAGCCGTACAGATGTCGGGCCTCTTTATTGGGGTGGATTGCCAGGGACAAGTGGTCCTGTTTACTTTGGAATGATATTTTTCTTCCTTACTGTCTTTGGTTTATTTGGATTAAAAGGACCAATCAAATGGGGAGTCTTAATTGCAGTAGTCTTGACTCTTCTTTTGTCCATGGGTAAGAATTTACAAGGATTGAATAAGTTCATTTTCGACTACATTCCTTTGTATGATAAATTTAGAACACCAAATTCTGTATTGAGTGTCACTGCAGTATTCATGCCTATTCTAGGAGCCTTGATTTTACAATCAGTATTTAATTCTAAGTATAAAGAAGAGTACATAAAACCCCTATTGATTGCATCTGGTTTGATGGGACTTATTGTTTTGTTTTTTGCAATCATTGGGCCTGGCTTTTTTGATTTTGTTGGAGCAGCTGATGCGAATTATGCGAATGCTGGTTTAGATAAAGCTCTTATTGAAGATCGGAAATCTTTAATGAGAATGGATTCATTGCGCTCATTTGTGTTAATGGCAATAACAGCTGGAGCGATTTATCTATTTATAAAGAATAAAATATCCAAAGGTATTTTAATAGGAGTCATAGCTGTTTTAATCTTATTCGATCAAATTGGAGTTGCAAAGAGATACCTAGATACTAAATCGTTTTTGGCAAATTCTAAGATAAGTGCGGAATTCACACAAAGACCTGTCGACACTCAATTACTATCCGATCCTGACCCACATTTTAGAGTCTTTGACCAAACCATAGATCCATTTAATTCTTCTCGTACTTCATATTTTTTGAAAACTGTTGGGGGAGCTCATGCTGCCAAGTTGCAGAGAATTCAAGATCTAATAGAAAGGCATATTTCTAAGGGAAACCAAAAGGTATTCAACATGATGAATACCAAATATTTTATCATGCCTGGACAGGAAAATGCGCCTGAAGCGAGATTGAATCCAGAAGCATCAGGCAATGCATGGTTTGTGAATTCCATTAAACTAGTAGACAACGCCAATGAAGAGATTGACGCACTCAATAGTTTTGACCCAGACAACGAAGCAATTGTGCATCAAGAGTTTTCAGATTATGTGAATGGTTTAAATCCGTCAAAAAATGGTGAAATAAAATTATTGACCTACTCGCCTAATGAGTTGACTTATGAAAGCAGATCAAATAGTGAACAATTAGCCGTTTTCTCGGAAATGTGGTACGGACCGGATAAAGGTTGGAAGGCATACATTGATGGCGAATTGGTTGATCACATTCGAGTAAACTATGCACTCAGGGGCTTAAGAACTCCTGCGGGTAATCATAGGATCACTTTTATGTTTGATCCTAAAGTATATAAGACAGGAAAAATTATCTCGTTGATCTGTTCCATTTTATTTCTATTTGCTGTAATTGCTGGTCTCGGTCTTTGGTTTAAAAATAGAACGAATGAGCGTCCTGAAGAAGAAGTTGTTGTAGTCACCTCAAAAGAAGAAGCGGAACCTATAAAAGTTATGAAAAAAGTGTCAACTAAAAAGAAAACGAAAAAGGATAAAAAGAAGAAATAGGAGGGTGTTTTCATTTGTCTAAAAATCAAGATGAGTGGAGACCCGCAGAAAAGAAAAAAGTCAAAATAAAAAATGCTGTCTTAAAATAGTAAATGTGGATATCAAGCGATAATGATGTCATCATGGCAAACGCTAACTCCGAATTTTAAAAAGAAATATGAATTTTCTGAAAGACATGCAACAATGGTTATCGAAGTACTTGCACCAGCAGGATTAATTTATTGATTCTTTTTTAAGAGACGACATGATAAATATTGTTTTATACCAATTAAGAAAAACGCATAAAAAATCATTTTGCAATTAATATGACCCCAATAATAATGTCATGAAGCGATATGGATTAATTGGTGCAGCTGGATATGTAGCGCCAAGACACATGAAGGCAATGCAGGAGACGAATGGCTCTTTAATGGCGGCTATGGATAAGTTTGATTCTGTTGGTATTATTGATACATATTTTCCACGCGCAGCATTCTTTACAGAGTTTGAACGATTTGATAGGTATCTTGAAAAGCAACGAAGATTTGGAGGTGGCATTGATTATTTAAGTATCTGTACGCCTAATTATTTGCACGATGCACACATTCGATTTGGTCTTCGAAGTGGGATAGATGTCATTTGTGAAAAACCACTTGTCCTTAATCCATGGAATGCGGAAGCATTATTAAACTTAGAGGCGGAGTGTAATCAACGTGTGCATTGTATTCTTCAATTGCGTTTGCATGAAGAAGTCATTCGACTAAAGACACGGCTTGACAGTCAATCAAGCACTGAAAAACTTGAAGTAAGTCTGACTTATATTGTACCCAGAGGCAACTGGTATTACGCAAGTTGGAAAGGAGATGAATCCAAGTCCGGAGGCGTCGCTACTAATATAGGCATACATTTTTTCGACATGTTGCTTTGGATGTTTGGAGAGGTGCAAGATAGTATTGTCAATGTGTATTCACATGATCGAGCAGCTGGAATTCTCATAACAGAGAAAGCAAATATCAAATGGTTTTTAAGTATCAATGAAGCTGCGCTCCCAGATGACATTAAGGCAACCGGTGATTTTACCTATCGATCATTGACATTAGGCGACCAAGAATTTGACTTTAGTAAAGGCTTTGAGGATCTCCATACCAAAAGTTATGAACACATACTAAGGGGTAACGGTTTTGGCATAAGTGATGCAGTGCCCTCAATAGATCTAGTCAATAAAATAAGAACTGCAGAGTTAGAACCAACCTCTAGCCATAGCCATCCACTTTGTCAACTGCCATTGTCCAAACATCCGTTTGCTAAATAAATTTAAAGAAGAGTCTAATCTCATCGACTATTTTATGTTGGGTCTCTTGAGATAACTCTGTGTGCAAAGGGATTGATAAAACTGATTCGCAAAGTCTTTCTGTATGTTCATGATCTAAACTGATTTTACCTCCAAATGCTTTTTGATTGTATAGCGGAATAGGGTAATAAATGGCAGTCGCAATACCAACACTCGTCAAGTGTTCTCTCAGAGAATCTCTGTGTCCATTTATAATGCGCAAGGTATATTGATTGAACGTATGTACTGAAGACGATGCACGCTGTGGTATAATCACTGATTTAACGTTCGGCAGCAAGTCATCATAAATGTCTGCTGTTTGCTGTCTTTTTTTAAGGAATGAATCTAGGTGATTTAATTTGACATTGAGTACTGCGGCTTGAATGGCATCCAATCTTGAATTGCATCCGAGAAGCTCATGATGATATTTAATCTGTTGACCGTGCTTGCTGATCATTCGCATCTTTTCTGCCAGTTGATCATCATCTGTATACATAGCACCACCATCACCAAAGCACCCCAGATTTTTTGAAGGGAAAAATGACGTACAGCCAATATGGCCAATCGTCCCCGTTTTATGACTAGTTCCATTTGTAAACTGGTAGCTTGCGCCAATTGATTGAGCGTTATCTTCGATGACGTACAATTGGTGCTTGTTAGCTATTGACATGATTTCTTCCATCGGACAACTCTGTCCAAATAGATGAACGGGGACAATCACTTTAGTTTTAGATGTAATGGCATCTTCAATAGCCTCAGCGGTACAATTAAAAGTCTTTTCATCCACATCAATCATAACCGGGGTAAGTCCAAGTAGTACAACAACTTCAGCTGTGGAGATATAGTTGAAGCTAGGGATAATGACTTCATCACCTGGGGTCATTTCTAAGCTCATCAGCGCTATCTGGATAGCATCTGTGCCATTAGCACAGGAGATCACATACTTCGAACCAAGATACCTAGCTAGTGAAGATTCAAACTGTTCTACTACAGGCCCATTGATGTATTGGCTAGAATCTATGACCTCTTGGATGGCGGTATCAATGTCCGTCTTTAATCGTTGATATTGACCTTTCAAGTCTAACATTGGTATGTTATTCATGGATAGACTTAGTTTTTATGATCTCTTCGAATAGGGCTTCACCAATAATCCAATCTGAGGGTTCATCCAGTTCTAGTGAAGTGAATGTTGGCATTTCGTAAGCACCAATGGTACCACTAAGTCGATTCTTTGATTTTAAAATTTGACTAGCTGTACTGATGTAGATAGCTCCATTCTCCTGTAAGGTACCTTCGAAGTCTTGTCGTCTTGGTCTGTTCAGATGATCGTAATTTAGAGGCGTTCCGTCGTGATTCCAATGAAAATGTTTTACTCTCACGCATGACAGAACAGAATCGTACACATCGTCTGTACTCATCATTAATGCTTCATCAATATGTTGACTCTTGGTAAATGGAGATGTTGCCTGTAAGAGCACAACAGTAGTTTCGGGATCTGGCTTTGCATACTCTAAATATTCTAGTAATACCTGTTCTGTCGTTGCTTCGTCTGTCGCACTTTCTGGAGTTCTATCATGAACTGTTAATTTAGAAAAGTCAAAACCAAGTCCTGTTTCTTTTATGGATTCATGATCCGTGGCAAGTACAATTTGATTAATACCGCTTGACTCTTGTGCTGCTTTCAATACCCAATAGATAAGTGGATGACCACCGAATGACTTTATGTTTTTTAGAGGAATAGACTTACTGCCTCCTCTTGCAGGTATGAATGCGATGGTCATTTGTCAGATCTTAATTTTTCTTTTTTACTTAATTCACCAGTTAACAATGATCGAGGGCCATAGCCTCCAAGAGCTTTTTCTATTGCTCTGACACCCTTCACTAGTTTGATCATTCCTATTGGTTCTACAGATGATAATTGGTCTGAGCCCCACATGGTTCGGTCGATTGTGATGTGTCGCTCTATCCATTTAACACCCATCGGGACAGTTGCAAAAGTAGTGGTTAGGCCATATTCATGACCACTGTAACCCACATCAATAGTATAGGTATCAATCAACCATCGGATGTAGTCCAGATTTAGATGTTCGACAGGAGATGGATAGGTAGAATTGGTATGCATCACCACATCTGGGGTTGCAATTTTTATAGCTGTTTTTATTTCTGCCTCAGTAGACATGCCAGTTGATATAATCAATGTGTCAAACAGTTGCCTAGATCGTTTTAATAAATCAAGATTGGTCAGTTGGGCTGAAGGTATTTTCGCAATTGATACAAATGTCGACATAAATTCAGCTGATGGAATATCCCAGACTGATGCGAACCACTTGATGCCACGTTCGATGCAGTAGGAGTTGATTTCTTTGTATTCTTCTTTAGAAAATTCAAGTTTGTGCTTATAATCTAAATATGAAATGGTGCCCCATGGAGTCTCTCTAGGTTCATTTTTTTGATGTTCAGGGACACAAATGTCTGGTGTTCTCTTTTGAAATTTTACATAATCGAATTTTGCGACCACTGCTTCATCTATCAGCTGCTTTGCAAGAGCCAAACTCCCATTGTGATTGATGCCTATCTCAGCAATTAACTTGATAGAATCCATTAATTGAATTTAGATCTATGTGAATTTTTCATAGGAATATACATACTCAATAGTAACGCTTTTTTCTTCTTCTAAGTTTGTAGCACGATCGATACTAAAAAACGAATATACTAACATGATGCTTGACTTCGATTAATAAGTATATTTGAACAAATGGGAGTCATACAACGACAAAGCATAAAGTACTCCATTATTGGATATTCAGGAGTGGTCATTGCTTTTTTAGCAACGATGTTTATTTATAAACAAGATGAAGAAATCTATGGCTTTGCACAGTTTATTCTCAATTTAGCATATCTGCTAATTCCACTTGTATCTCTGGGTACGTACAACTCCATTATAAAATTTTATCAGCCACACAAAGATAATCGCAAAGCATATTTGAATAGTTTTCTATTGCTTTTTCTCGGTGCTGCATTACTATTCACAATCTTATATACGTTGTTTAGTAGCTATTTTCACGACTTCCTTGTCTTTGCCTCTATTGACAAAGACCGCATTATTGAGCAACATGATTATTTGATCATCCCTTTAGCTATGGTGCTTGGTCTTAATTTAATGTTGACCAATCAGTCTTCGAATATGCATAGAATAACAGTTCCAGAATTGATCAACAATATTGGCTATAAGATTTTATTACCTATCATCATCTATGGTGCGGTAATGGGGTGGGTTGTTAAAGATAACATACCCATTTTCATCTTTGTTAGTCATGCACTTTTGACATTGATTATTTTATTTTATGTGTATTCATTAGGGACAGTCGGATTCACGAAAGGGTTGGTCAAAAACATTCGACAAGACACAAAAGAAGCTGTTGGATCCTTTTCATTATTCAGTAGTTTGAATACATTAAGTGTTGGCCTGGCATTCCGTATTGATATTATTATGGTAGCTACAATGATAAGTATGACAGCAAATGGTATTTATACAATGATGATCTTCTTAACCTCGGTAATTGAGATTCCCAGACGAGCGATTTATAAAATTGCTGGTCCAATCATAAGTGAAGCTTCCAGTAAAAAAGATAATGTAAAACTAGAATACCTATACAAAAGCACAAGTATTAACTTGATGATTCCCAGTGTTTTTATTTCGATTTGTATCTTTCTTGGACTCCCTTTATTAGATGTCATATCCGTCGGAGAACCGATTTTTTACGAATGGAGATATGTATTCGCACTCATTGCTGCAGCCAAAGTTCTGGATATGAGTCTTAGTGTCAATACGCAATTGATAGACTATTCGAGCTGGTACAGGTATAATTTTTTATTTCTTATCATACTAGCAATCTCCAATATCACACTAAACTATTTTGCGATAAAGACTTACGGGTTAATAGGTGCTGCCGCTGCTACAGCTCTATCATATGTTTTATTCAATCTTTTGAAACTCATTTTTGTATGGTTCAAAATGAAGATGACTCCCTTCAGTAGCGCAAATTTGAAGCTGCTTGTATTGACAGCTTTAATATTAATCGCGATCTACCTTATGCCTTCCGTCGATAATGTATGGATAGATACCATTTTGAAAATGACGGTATTCTCTTCTTTATACTTAAGCAGTGTCTGGGTTTTAAAAATATCTCCAGAGTTACACGATTTAATTTCAAAATATTTACCCTTCTAAAATGGAAGCGCCTGCAGGTTCAATATGTCCATAGACCCGATATATACCAAATGGAATTCATTTTGGGACATTTCACTTTATCTTTTGCTCGCTCTCATCGTTGAAAATGCGCACGAATACTTGTATTCGCTGTGCTTTTCTCCTTGATATCAAACAAAATACTATGTCAACATATTCCCATACCACTTCCCATTTGGTATAAATGATCCCAGCGGGATCAAATTATGTTAGCCTATGGATTTAACCCGTGGCGATATTATGGGAATAAAAGTAAATTTTGCACTATTTTTTTAGAAAAATTGTGCAAAATTTATTCCCTACAAAAGGTTAATTTTTTGAGGAATTCGTGGCAAATAAAACGATAAAATGATTCAATTATAGCTCATCGAATAATCATTTATTATAAAAGTTAATAAAGACAGCTAATTTCTATCTAGAGAACACATTCGTCCATCGATTATTCCTTCTCGTTAATCGAATTCAGTTTCATAAGATTATCACTAGTGCAACAATGGTCTTGAAACGGACGTCCTTTAACTGTACGATTTATGTGGCCATTTTCATCGAACAACAATAGGATTTTAAGACATTAAATCTTGATCCTTACCAATTGAATTTTATTAAAATATTGTTTAACCCTAATCAATTAAATCATAAAACTATGTCAAAATTAAAAATGTATTTAGTCGCTCTTGTTGTCATTATTGCTTCGACTGCGTCATTCGCAAATCCCACACCTGAAAACACAGCTGAGCTTCGAGCTGAATTAAACAGCTATATTTCAAAAATTAACTTTGATACCGTTGAAGATGACGATGGCCTATTCCACGTGCAATTTACCATCAATTCTAAGAATGAACTCATTGTGTTATCAACAGACAATAAAAAAATTGACAATAAAATCAAGTCTGAATTGAACTATAAAGAATTGAAAGTAACAGATATTGAAATCAATAAGGTGTATACATTGCCCGTGCGAATTCAAGAAAAAAACTAAGTGTTATTAAAGTGACATTATCTGTCTAATAGGAATGGATATATGTATGGAGGATAGGGTAGTAGCTTAGCTATTACCCTATATTTGTTTTAAGATTAAACAAGATGACAGATTCCCTTATTTTACAAATGAACATAAATCAATCAATCTTGTCTTGTTAGTGTAAGAACAACAACGAAACCGTAATCGTATGAATCTCATTGACTGCGCTCACGCTATATTCTTTTATTTCGAATGGTAAAATGTTTAGTTTTACAAATTATATTCTAAATAATGGGCATAATTCAGATTATTTAGTAAATTCGCACAAAATTTGGAAAATGTCAGAAACGAAGTTGGATAAAATTGATTTGAAGATTCTAAAATTATTGCAAGAAAACAGCAAAATTACAAATCTTGAGCTGTCTAAAAAAATAGGATTGTCACCAGCGCCGACACTTGAACGTGTTAAAAAATTGGAACAATCAGAAGTTATCCAAAGCTATCACGCCAAAGTAGATGCTTCTAAAATTGGCCTAAACATAAGCACTTTTGTCTTGGTATCGCTTGCATGGCAAAAAGAAAATGCACTTGAGAATTTTTTGAAGAAAATAGAACATGTAGATGAAGTCACTGAATGCTACATCATTACTGGCGATGGTGACTTTTTACTCAGAATAATATGTAAAGATATTTCAGCTTACGAGCAGTTGTTATTCAAGAAACTTTCACAAATAGAAGAGGTAGAAAGACTTAAGACATTAATGACCTTGTCCAAAGCCAAAAAGTCTAAAGTACTCCCTTTTAAATACGAGTAATTTTCAATGTCAAATAACCGATCTTCTCTCCTTTGGTCTTTAGAGAAAGAGGGAAGAGTTTCCTATCTATTTGGTACGATGCACGTTAAGGATTATAGGGTCCATTCATTTGTAGAATTGATTAGGCCATATTTAGATGAGTGCCAATCATTTGCTACAGAATTTCATCTTAAGGAAATGGGACAGATGGGAGCCACTGACTTTCAGTATTTTCCAGATGGTCAAACCTTGAAAGATTTCTGGCAACTTACTAAATATAAAAAGGTAGCTAGGATGATCAATAAATCATTTCAGCTTGATATTTCTCCGTTCGATCGACTGCTGCCATTATTTTTGGTGAATATGATTTCAGAGTCGGTATTATATAATTCTGAAAATCTAGCATTAGATTCCGTCCTTTGGCAATATGCAGAACGAAATCATAAGGATCTGTTTGGCTTAGAGTCAATAGAAGATCAGTTCCGTATATTATCTTCAATACCACTACCATATCAATTGAAGAGTATTTCAGGAATCGCTAAGAATCCAAAATCATTCAGAACATCTTTGACAAGAATGATAAAACTTTATGAGAGACAAGACATTGATATGTTGTATAAATTGTCAAAACGCACATTAGGTAAACAAAGAAATCTCATGCTGTATGATCGCAATAAGAAAATGATTGTCCGCCTGATAAAGGAACTAGAAAATAGACAAAGTACATTTTGTGCCGTAGGAGCTGCTCACCTGAGTGGGAAGTACGGTATGTTATCGCTAATGAAAAAGAATGGTTATGTAGTCAAACCAATATTTTTCAACTAGGGGAATAATCATATGACAGAGAAGATAGTATTACGTAAAAGTCAAAAAAAAGCCTTGCTGTATGGCATTCATACAAAGGCTGGTGCACAGGCATTGGAAAGTCTGTTGGTCAATGACGCGTATTCGTCTGTATTGGTCTTTGTATTCCAAGACATTGAATTAAAAAACAGTAAAATTGAGTTTGTAAAAATTGAAGATGAAAAGTTAGAAGGCATCACAGATCAGATTAAGGGTGATGATCTCTTCATTTTCCAAGAAAACGAAATGGAAGATACCAAGTTGTTCCTGAAAAATAATTACCTCATTCCACTTCGCATCGCATTGTATGCAAAACACAACCGGGTTAATCAATTGAGCCTGTTGTCTTCATCAAATACCTTACTTAAATCAGTTTTTCTCCCACACAAAACAAAAGAAGAATTAGAGAATACACTGAGAGATCTGGATTTTTGGAGTTATTATATCTATAAACCTATATTCGTAGTGGTGGAGCAACGTAAGCAAGGCCTGAGAGATAAGATTGCTAGTTTCTTAGGCAGACAATTGAATACAATTACTAATGATCTATTTAATAAAATCACTCCAGTTGAAACAGATTCGATCATCGAAATGATGCTACAAAATGCACAACAACTTGATGCTGGCACCCATATCTTTACTAATGAAGATATCTTGACATTTCAAAAATTATTAACGACAGATACATGAATACAAAGAAGAATTCAAAAATCAATTTGATTATTGAGTTAGGCGCTGACAAAGTTCCAGAAAAAATCACCTGGGAAAGTACCGATAATCCAGATGGCAAAGGACCTATTGAGTGCAAAGCCTTTATGCTTTCTCTTTTTGATAAAGAATACAAGGATACATTTAGAATAGATCTTTGGACGAAAGAGATGCAAGTCTCAGAAATGGATAGATTGGTTTATTTCACACTAAAGGGAATGACAGAGACATATCACAAGGCGACGCAAAACGCTGACCTTGCCAATCATCTGGCTAAATTCACACAGTTTTTTGGAGAAGAATCAAAGATCTTAACTAAAGAGGAGTAGCATGCTGTAGATAACAACATAGTGAGTTGGTTAATCCTTTGAGCCAACACTAGTCTTTTTCATTCTATACTCGTTGTACGCTTTTTGCATTCTGGATTTTAGTTTCTCATCATTTTCAGTGTATGCTCTAACTACACTCAGAATAATCGTGCCATTGTCATCTACGTAGTCATCTATTGCAATAGGGCTTTGGCGATCCAAAGATTGAAGTGAATCAATAGAGATTGTATCACCCGATTCAAGGATATACGTTCCTTTTGAAGGATCTGGAAAAGTTCCTGTACGTACTCTTTCAACTATTTCATCATCACTCAATTTCCGTAAACCCGGATAATCAGTTGATTGCTGAGGTGTAACTGTTTGCTCAGGTGTTTGATTGCAAGAATAGAAAATGAGACACGATAAAATAAATGTAACGATAGAGTTAGTTGTAGTTGAATTCATTTTCTTTTCTCTTTTATACATGCTTAGCCTAACATGGGTAGTCGCTAGGTCAAATTATAAATAGTAAACGCCATAATCCAATTCTAAGCTACTTCATTTCAATGGAATTCGCATGATAGTTATGCTCTCATTTGCTGATACCTATGCATTTATATTTATCCGTTCACATAATGCTGGAAATATATGCTATGGTTTGCTGCTACACATTCGGTACTTGGAAGTTCGAAAAGTTAAGTCATTTCAATTGGTGGAATTCAAATAACTTAATTAACTAGAAATAAGATGTTTTCAAAACCTACACAATAAGTCCAAACTATTTATTCTATTTTATTTCATCTGACTAAATCTATCAGTAAGAAATAGTATAAACTGCTCCTTCCACATGTCATAATCGTGACCAGAATTGTATTGAATAAAGTCTACTTTCCTCCCATGTTCTTCTAAAGTTGCTACGGTGTTCTTGTTAGTGATAACAGCATCTTTTTCTTTTGAACCAACTCCGATGTAAAATGCAGTTTTATTATTAGCGGAAGTGTGATCAAAAGATTCTAGTTTATCACCTAGTGCAACTCCCGAAAATGAAACTGCTGTATTAAATAATGAAGGATTTAGTAAGGCAAAACTTACGCTAAAGTCTCCGCCGTTAGAATTTCCAGAAATATATCTGTCTTGTTGGCGCACCTTTCTCCTAAGAATATTCTTTTCTAGATGATCAATAACTTCAGTCTTGAAAAAAATCATGTGGTTCTCAAACCTTGTCGAATTATTTGAACGTTGTACGTATTCTTCAAATCTATGGTCTACAGATGACGGAACTCCGACCATAATAATAGGCTCAATTTTATTTGTAGAAATTAAATTATCAATTATTGATATCAGGGAGTCATCATATCCACCGTCAGTTAAGTAAATGACGGGCGTTGACTCTGAAGAATGAGCAGGTAAATAAATATTTAGTATTCTTTCTTCATCGAGAAATTGACTAGTTACGATTTCATTTATTAATGTCCCATTGATGTCACCCAAACTATATTCGTTATATGCATTAAGCATTCTGGATTTTAGTACTTTATCATTTTCTGTGAATTCTCTGACTAAGCTAATTACAACCTCGCCATTATCGTCTACGTAGTCATCTATTGCAATAGGAGTCTGTTGATCTAATGATTGAAGTGATTCAAAAGAAATTGTATCGCCCGATTCAAGCATGTAAGTTACTTTTGTCGGATCCGCAAAAGTACCTGTCCGTGCTCTTTCGACCATTTCATCTTCACTTAACTTGCGTAAGTCTGAAAAATCAATTGTTCGCTGACAAGCAATTTGATTACAGTAGTAGAAAAAGACCAAGGCTAAAAAACAAGCTCTGATACAGTTATTTGTGGTTGAATTCATTTTCTTTTATTTTAAGAGAATAAATATTTATAATTTTATTAAAGGAAACTTAACCCAACATGAGTAGTCAATAAATTGATATCATCGGTAGTAAATACAATATTAGTATTCTAAACTACTTCATTTTAATGACATAAGCATGGTAATTATGCTCTCATTTATTGATGACTCTGTATTAATATCCATCAATTCGCATAATATTGGGAATAGGTTCTATGACTTGTCATAGGTGTGGTTATGTTCTGGTTGGGTATTAGTTTTGTATACTGATTTAATAAGCTAATGAGATATAATTACCTCGTTTCAAGACAGTTGGTACTTTGCAGTAAGAAAAGTTAAGACATTTCAATTGGTGAAATTCAAATAATTTCCTTAACTAGAAGTAATATGCTTTCAAAAACCTACACAGTGAACTATTCCAATCTTGAAGGAGGCCACTGGACTCTAGTATCAAGCACAGGTGATAATTATTTGCCTGTAGATCTACCTAATGAATTGAAGCAGCATGGACTCAAGGTCAAATGCAAATTGTCTGTCCAAAAAGACGCATCCAGTATGCATATGACTGGAGAAATTGTCCGAATCACAACCTATGATGTGATAAGTAGACCTTAAATTTACTAGGTTTATCAATCTTAGTACAATATCTGCGAAGCAATACCTTAAATTATTTTACTTTACATCTCTTATTTGTAATAATCACACGAGGAGCTAATAATGGATGGTACGTTGATAGTAATGTGGCTTGGATTCTTTCTTGCTGCTTACTCGGTAGTAGGCAATGATGTCATTCAGACGCTTGGTACTTTTCTCACGTCTAATGAAACAACCAAACCTTGGTACGTACTATGGGCTTTCGCTTCGACGATCTTAGTCATGACTCTTGTTATTGGTTATAACTATGTTGGTTGGTTTGAATCTGGACTGCCTGAAGCTGAACAAACTGTCTATCCCATAGCATTTGGAAGACTAGATAAGTTCGCAATGCCCACTGTTTATCATTGGTACTATTTACTTCCGCCACTAGTTCTATTGACAATTACCCGCGTTGGCATTCCCATCAGTACGACTTTTATGATATTGACCTTGTTCTCATTGGAGAACATACCAGTCGAACTAGGAGAGATGGCAGCTAGTGTTTTCGATAGAGAAGCAAAGTTGGGTGGTATGATCTTCAAGTCTTTTATGGGCTACATGATTTCGTTTGCTACGGCTATTTTTGTCTATTTGGCGATTACTAAATTTTCTGAGCAGAAATTTTTAGATAAGCCTTTGACTGCAGACAAGAGGAAATTATGGGTGGTGCTGCAATGGTTTTCTACAGGGTTTCTCTGGTTTCAATGGCTGACGCAGGATTCTAGCTAATATTTATATTTATCTCAAGGGTGGGGAGGGAATGAGCCTTGTGGAGTTTAGCGTTTCAGTCCTTATTTTGGTAGGTCTTTTGGGCTACATCTTCTACAGTAAAGGTGGAGCGGTACAGGATGTCGTTAGGGTGAAGTTCAATACAGACGACATCAAATCAGCTACGATCATTGATTTTATTTATGGACTGATTCTTTATGTATTTAAGGAGGATTACTTCAATATCTGGGGGGCTAAATTGCCAATGAGTACGACTTGGATCTTTATAGGGTTGCTTGCTGGACGAGAAGTAGGCATTCGTTTTAATATTGAAAAGAAGATTTCTAAAGCTACGACCAAAATGATATTTTCCGATTTAGCTAAAGTCTTTGCGGGCCTTTTTGTAAGTGTTGTATTGGTATTTGTAATCAAACTATTAAGTGCTAGTTAAAGAGTGTCATCTGTTTTGGAGAACATAATTTACTAATTACACAACAGATAAAGTGTCCGAATTATATCTTATAAAGTTGCAGGTAGACCTTGAAATAACATTGGATTCAGTAATTTTTCACTAATATTCTTTGCTTTTAAAAAGATTTACTTACATTAGATTAACAAGAAAAAAACTTGTTTAAGTATTTTAGCTTTGTCATATGTTCAATACTAGCCCAATGTAAATTGGGCTATTTTTTTTTGGGGAACAAACCAACATCAGTCAGCTTTTTCTTCTTCTCTATGATTGTGAAATGTTGCTTTGCTTTAGTATCAGGTCTGTTGATTAATAAATGCACATCATACATATTAACTGTGAGGTCAAATACTTCTGCCAATTCATCATAATTTGATTTGTAAGTGCCTATACACACAAGAAAAAGATTAGGTGCATCTACTTTAAGAAACTGTGCGATTGAGTCTGCATGATCATACACAATGATAGCAAATGACTCAGAAGACAATTCATCATTTTCAATAGACTTAACACGAATGTTCATCCTCTTTATCATCCATGGTAATTCATATGGTGTGTGCTCATTTAGATAAACAACTTTAGGTTTGCAGATTCTGAGCCAATGAAAGATAAAGCTTAGGTGATTGAGGCTTATTTTAAATGCAATCGGACTGTTGCGTTCAAATATTTCAAGATCAATCAGCATGTTATACTGCTTATCGTTCTCGATCGACTCACTTAATAACTTGTACAGGAAAGGAGAATGCACAGATTGTACAGTTTGAGCCTTGGCGTAATATTGGCGGTATTGCTTATTTAATATTCTCATTTACATTTATATACATATTATAATTTTATTTAATATATGTGTTTACTATATATGGATTCAGTGAGACTTATATGCTTACTTTTCATATTTTCATCAACCACAGCTATTGGACAAGTTGAATATGAACAAGATCTTAAATTTGCCGCAAATAATGCATCACGAAGTCTGATCGCCGTAGGAATTGCGGACATAAATGGAGACAAAAGGGACGACATCATAAGAGTCAAAGATGGCAAAGATTTAGAAATTCTATATGTGGATGACCATGGAGATATTAATACTGTCAACAATCAAACACTTGATTATTCAGATACATGGTCTTTGGCAATTGCTAATTTGACAAATGATCTTAGAAATGAAATAGTGGTGTCTCGAGCTTTTGACGATTCCTACATATTAAAAACTGCTTCAGATCAAAGCATCGAACAATTTCAGTTGGTTGCAAACGAAGCTTACAGTCAGTCAACATCAATAGCAGATATCGATAATGATGGTTGGCTCGATGTGTTTGTTGCTAGTGATGATTCTAGAAGCACCATTCTTAAAAATGATGGCACAGGGCATTTGATCATAGATGACACATTAATTGATCTTGCTACAGAGATACCCTCTGATAATTCAGGTAATTATGGTTCAGAATGGACGGACATAGATAGTTATGGATCTGGATTTATACATTTAAAAATGTAAGGCGGGTGTCACAAATATAAATGATCCAAGACGAATCAACATGCTTTTTGTCAATGATGGAAATCGGATAATGATATGTCGTCGTCTCTGTGAGGGACGAACAGATATGCGATCATATCTAATGTGTGTGCCCAGCATGGGCAGCTACCCTGAAAGGTAGCTATATATTCTAGAGGGTGCAAGTCCCTTATATGCC
>Ga0209187_1001435_pt1 | contig 27710 bp, 22 predicted proteins | sample BantaG_FD_187430 | JGI IMG/M metagenome (GOLD analysis project Ga0209187, IMG submission 187430) | Marine algal microbial communities from Bantry Bay, Ireland - BantryBay_4 metaG (SPAdes) (version 2) | ecosystem: Host-associated > Algae > Red algae > Unclassified | place: Bantry Bay, Ireland...
CTACGCGCTCATGGTCAGAATCGTAGCCCCGATGCGTTGCCAAATCGAATGCTACGGATAAGCCTTTTTGTCCTGCCGCGAGATTTTTTCTGTAAAAATCGTTGCTATCCTGTGCCGTCGAAAATCCAGCGTATTGGCGTATCGTCCACGGGCGTATGGCGTACATCGTCGAGTACGGACCACGCAAATACGGCGGTAATCCGGCAGCAAAATCGACATGTCTCATGCCTTCGATGTCAGTTTTTGTGTAGTGTGATTTTACGGAAATTTGTTCGGGTGTGGTGTGCGTGCTTACCTCGCCATTTACATGGGAAGAAGATGCGCTAAAGTCGGGTTGTATCTTGGTGAAATCAGGTCGTGTCATATATGCAAAGATAGTAATTAAAGCTCAATTTAATCCATAGTCGATATGGCAGCCATGATTTTATCGTGTTTTATATTTTCCTACGGACTATTGACCATTGACTATCAACTGTTGCGGTACTTTCTTCACCCGCACTTTCACACCATTTTTTGGACGTAACGTAACCATCGGTTCCGGTTCTACGAGATGGTTTTCATCTAATTCAAAATCATAACGTTGTACCATCATTGCGATGAGCAATTGTATTTCCATTAAAGCGAAATTATTGCCAATACACATACGCGGACCAAGACCGAAAGGCATGTAAACACCTCGCGGACGTGCTTTTACACGCTCTGGTGTAAAGCGTTCGGGGTCGAAGCGTTGTGGGTCTTTCCAAATCCCAGTGTCGTGGTGGATATTATAAATAGAAAGAAAAATAATTTGTCCTTTCGGAATTCGATAACCGACAGCTTCGTCTTCATTGAGTGCCTCGCGCCCCATTGCCCATGCGGGCGGATACATACGCATCGACTCTTCCATCACCCGCCGTGTATATGGCAAGGTTCTAAGGTCTTCAATCGTCGGGCGACGATTTCCAAGCACAGTACGGACTTCGTCTTTGAGTTTTTGATACACATCAGGATTTTGGGTAAGCGCGTACCAAGTCCATGAAAGGGCATTGGCAGAGGTCTCGTGACCTGCTACATATATGGTAATCAATTCATCTCGAAGTTGTTGGTCAGACATGGTTTCTCCGGTATCTTCGTCACGGGCTTCGAGGAGCATAGAGAGGAGATGATTGTCATCTTCGTCGGATTTTCGATAGTCAGCAAGTACTTGATATATAACATTATCGAAGCGTTTGATGTCATTTTGAAAACGTCGGTGCGTTCCGTTGAGGTGCATCCAAGGAATAGTGTGTGGGTATCTTATTCGTCGAACAATATATTGCTGTGCTTCCTTGATGGTATCTTGTATATCTCGATTCTCACCATAGCGATTGCCGCCGAGTAGCGTATCAAGCGCAATGTCGGAGGTGACGATATTCATTTCGGGAGTAATATTGAAAGAATCAGAATTGCTACAATGTTTATCGAAGTCATTATCAAAAAATCGCTCTGCGGTATTCACCATTGTATTAAAGAGTCCTTCAAGGCGTTTTTTGTAAAAAGCGGGTTGTGCGAGACGGCGTTGGCGCATCCACGATTCGCCCTCATTGACCAATAAACCATTGCCGAGTGCCAGACCCAATTGTCGATAGCTGATGTCTTTGATATAATTTTTGTTATTAGTTTGAAGAACGTGCCTCATAAATTCGGGATTAGAGGTGACAAATAATTTTCTAACGATAACATCCGTTGTGAAGGTATCACCACATTCGGCTTTACACGCCACCATATAGTTTAATGGGTTTTCGCGAAACTTACGCAAATTGCCTATCAAGCCTTTTCGCTTCACAGCAGGAACTGGTTTTGTCGTCGTTTTTACCATAAGAATATCGTATTTGAAGTCTGTGGACTGATAAATCTGAGTGCAGGGCAAATCTTTAATTTCTATTGAAACGAGAAGCCCCCTCGTACTGACTGCTTTAGCTGTCAAGTATATTTTTAATTTTAATTATTTAAAAATTAATGATTTGCAAACATTTAATACTCGACGCTTGACAGCTAAAGCAGTCAGTACGAAGCCTGCACCCGATAAATGCGGACTATTTTATAAAAGTATTTTGTGTAATATCACTACCTTAATTTCTCGTCAGACGCGTACTATCTAATTTGATGAGTACAGCGAGTAAAATAGTAAATGATAATAAAGACGAGCCACCATAGCTAATTAAAGGTAGCGGTATTCCGATGATAGGCATCACGCCCATCGTCATACCGATATTTATAAAGAAGTGAAAAAATAAAATACTTGCTACGCCATAAGCATAATAGCGGGTAAAATTTTCCCGTTGTCGCTCGGCGAGGTGTATAATTCTCATTATCAATAAAATATACAGTGTAATCAATGTCGCTGTACCAAAAAAGCCATGTTCTTCGCCCACCGTACAAAAGATAAAATCGGTGGATTGTTCTGGTACATATTTAAGGTGGGTCACTTGTCCTTGCAAAAAACCACGTCCGGTCAGCCCCCCGGCACTGATAGCCGTTTTGGATTTGTCAAGGTTGTAACCTGCACCAAGTGGGTCAATCGTCGAAGGTTTTAACCAAACATTGATACGGTCTTGCTGGTGTGGTTGGAAGATATTATTGAAGGCATAATTGACGGATAAAGCGTAGCCTATCGAAACGACAAATACGACACTGACGAGGCTCACCAATTGTCCTTTTTTGCGTTGCAAGGTCAAGACGCTCAATAAGAGTAGTGCCACGCCATCTAAAACTAAGACATATTTTGCTATACCATATTGGAAACCAAAATAAGTCATCGTCGTCAATACCGTAAAACCGACTAACCACCAAATTTGTCTATCTCTGAGATTTCCGATATAGACCAAACTAAAAAACAGCAATAATATTCCCAAAATCGTCCAAGCATCAAATAACAAAGCTACTACCGACAATACAGCTACTACTCCTCCCAACATGTATAAAATAGCAGGCATTCCGGCGCGAAATAGAACGATAAATAATCCGGTAAATACTAAGGCAGACCCAGCATCTCCCTGCAACAAAATGAGTATGCTGGGCAGCATGATAATGCCGAGTGCATAGAGGCGATGCTGCATGTTTTTGACCAAAGAAACATTGAGCGTACTCAAATATGCTGCAAGTCCCACACAAGTTGCGAATTTAGCAAATTCGGAGGGTTGAAAACGCCCGATACCAAGAGGAAGTTCGAACCAAGACCGTGCACCAGAGATTTCTTTTCCGAATAGCAAAACCAATATCAACAGCAATATCCCCAAACCATAAATCGGATACGCAAACATGCGATAAAATCGCTCATCAATGATAATCGCCGCAATACCGCCCACCAGAGAAATTCCCATCCATATCAGGTGCGCTCCGTGTTTGGAACTAAAATCAAACATCTCTGGCGAATCTATGTAACCCACCGCATAAACCATCAAAAAACCAACAAGCACCAAGCCCAAATACAAAAAAATGGTAATCCAGTCTGTCTCCCGCGTGGTATTTCCTCTACGACTCATAGTTTTTTATTGATAACGGTATTTTGGGTGTATTGGTATCAAGTATTTGGACTGTTTTGATACTTCGCCTTATGGCATATATTATTTATTTTCTTTCACTTAATACCGAATATTGATACTTTCGTCCAAAGATACAAAACTTGATTGAGATGAATATAGTGACAAGACAGACTTTTTATGTCGCAGTATTTTCACTTTTTATAAATATTTCCCCCTTCGTTTGCCTCTTATTTGGACTAATCACGCATTGGCGCAAAAAATATTGTTAATTTATAAATCATTGATTCAAAGCAATTTAAAATATTTAAACGGTCATTTAAATGTCAAAAAATATTTAAATACAACCATTTTTCCGAACAAACAGACTTCATTTTAAGTATAAAAAGTGACCCTAAAATGAAATTTTGCGTCACAAAGCAAACCAATTAATAATTTCCTACTTATTAGGTTAGGGCATATTTTATATTGGTTTTGCTCCATATCTGCAATAATTTTATTTTATTTTGTTCGTTTTTTATAAAAATTTATATATTTGCGGCAAATATACTGACTAAAGAGGAACAACAAACTTTATAGTCATGTAGAGGAGACATTTTCGTAAAACAAACAATGACTTAAACTCTCCCTATGATTTCCTAACTAATTTAAGTTGTAGGGCATTGACTTGATTATTTCAAGGCAGTTCGACAATTTAAATGTGATTAAAAGGCAAGAATTTTATGACAACACAAAGAACACGGTATAGTGATACCGAATTAGAGGAGTTCAAGGTACTTATCTCTGAGAATTTAAAAAAGGCAGAAGATGAACTGGACTTCTACAAGAACCAACTCGCGGAAAGAGCAGACGGCGACGACGCTAAACTTAAAGGCTTGGATGACGGCAACGTCTCCGCCGAAGTAGAGCGGCTTACACAGATGGCTGCCCGCCAAAGCAAATTGATTCAGCACCTTCAGAATGCGCTTATTCGTATTCAAAATAAGGTGTATGGAATCTGCCGAAATACGGGCAAACTCATCAGTAAGGAACGTCTGCGTGCCGTACCTCACGCTACCTTAAGCATCGAAGCAAAGATGCAACGGAAGTAATTACTAACTTTTAACGATATTTAAGGACATCTGGTGTAACAACACTTGGTGTCCTTTTTGCGTTAATAACGGTAAATTATGAATGACGAATGAGTGAATGAATATTTTTTTTAGAAAAGTGTTTACTCATTTACAATTCACAAAAAATCAGTTTTAACCATGAAGCGAATAACACTGGCTATATCTATCATTCTTTTTATCCTATTACTCGACCAGTCACTCAAAATCTGGGTCAAACTCAATATGCGTATAGGAGAAAGTATAACGGTATTTGACTGGTTCAAATTATATTTTACTGAAAATAAAGGCATGGCTTTCGGACTGACCTTCGGCGGCGATTGGGGGAAGTTGTTTTTGAGTATTTTTCGGATTTTTGCGGTGACGCTGTTGAGTTGGTATCTGGTACGATTGATACGTGAAAAAGCACCGATGGGTTTGATTGCAGGTTTTTCGATGATCATTGCGGGAGCTTTAGGCAATATCCTTGATAGTGCTTTTTATGGCTTATTATTTTCAAATAGTTTTCATAGTGTAGCGACTTTTATGCCCGAAACCGGAGGATATGCCGGATTTTTATATGGCAAGGTCGTAGATATGTTGTATCTACCGGTTTATCACGGCTATCTTCCGGAATGGTTGGGTGGCAGATATGTAGAATTTTTCCGTCCTATCTTTAATATCGCCGATGTGTCTATCACATTCGGTGTCTTGTCCTTGATTGTTTTCCAACGGTCTTTTTTTAGTAGCCTGCAGGAAGCCACCCCACAAATGGAAGTGGAAGTAGAGCGAGTGGAGTAAAATAACTGATGTAGCACAGATTACTTGTTGGGTATTCAAAAATATTTTTCACTAAAATAGTCGGCAGTTGGTCAGTCCGCAGTCCGCCGTAAGACGTGAAATGCTTTTGCATCCAACTGCCGATAGTGGACTGATTAACTGCGGACATGTTACTGCGTAACGTCAGTAAAATAAAATTATGAAAATTACTTTTCTCGGAACGGGAACTTCGCAAGGCGTACCCGTGATTGGTTGTAGCTGCGAGGTATGTCAGTCGAATGATTTGAAAGATAAGCGACTACGCACCTCTGTGATGATTGAGACGCAGGGAAAAATTCTCGTTATTGATACCGGACCGGATTTTCGCCAACAAATGCTCCGCGAACAACAACACCGAGATTTGAACGAATTTTGTGTAGATGCCGTTCTTTTTACACATGAACATAAAGACCACGTTGCAGGATTGGATGATGTACGACCATTTAATTTCAGGTTTCAAAAAGACATGCCCGTCTATGCTTCCCTTCGCGTACAAGAAGCCCTACATCGTGAATATCAGTACATTTTCACACCACCATTCTACCCCGGCGCACCCAAAATTGAGCTTCATACTATTTCTAAAAGTCAATCATTTTCGATAGAAGGCATCAACATACAACCCATTGAGGTGATGCACTACAACCTCCCGACACTGGGTTTTCGCATCGACGATTTTACCTATATTACAGATGCCAAAACCATTTCTGATACAGAAAAAGAAAAAATACGCGGTACAAAAACGCTCGTTCTCAATGCTTTGAGAAGAAAAGAACACCGCTCACACCTTACACTTGGAGAGGCTTTGGCATTGGTGGAAGAATTAGCTCCCCAACAAGCCTATTTTACACACATCAGTCATCGACTCGGTACTCATGCCTCGGTACAAAAGGAATTGCCACCGAATGTAATATTAGCTTATGATGGATTGAAAATTGAGGTGTAATATTTTAAAACAGCTTCAACAATTATTAGTTATGAAAAAAGTAAATATTCAAGAAAAATTTGGCTCATTCAATGACCATTGGAGTCCGAAAATAGTCGGCGAACTGAATGGACAAGCCGTAAAATTGGCTAAGGTACAAGGCGAATTTGTCTGGCACAATCACGACAATGAAGACGAATTATTTTACATCATTCGCGGCACGCTGAAAATCGAATTTAAGGATAAAACCATCGAATTGAACGAGGGAGAAATGTTGATTATTCCGAAAGGTGTCGAACACAAACCCATTGCCGAAGAAGAAGTGTGGCTGCTGTTATTTGAACCGATGAGTACCAAGCGTACGGGGGCAGTTAAAAGCGAATTGACCATTGAAAATCATGAATACAGGGTGCAGGACAAATTTTTAATCTGCCTCGTACCGACGACTTTAGCCGTCGCGGGAAAGTACCGAGCCACTTGACGGCTAAAGTCGTCAGTACAATGGCATTTCAAAATAAAATTAAAAATTTGTCCTGCACCCTGAATAAAGTCTAATTTTGATTTAGTATTTACAGTATTCAATCTTCTTTATACTGATGTTTGCCTCGTGTCCAACCCTTCTTACTAAGGTATTTTTCACCATCGTCAGCAGCAGGTTCTTCTAACTGAGTTCCCATGCTGTCATTCCAACGATTCAAATAACCGAATAGCGCAATGACCCCAAGAATTTCGACAATTTCTCCGTTTTCCCAATGCTTGCGAAGGTTCTCGGCGATGATATCATCCACTACATTCGGAATAGTAGAAGCAGCTATCGCAAAATCAAATACTGCTCGTTCAGCATCGCTGAACGCTTCGTAAGTTTTATATTCCCAAATATGATTGAGTTTATCTTGCTCAGAACCATATCGTTCTGCTGCGCGGATGGCATGTGCTTCGCAATATCGACAGCCCGCCGTCATGCTGGACAGGTAAGCCAATTGACGTTTTAAAGCACTCGTGACACGCCCCTTATTTTCCATGACCGAACGATTCATCTCCAAAAAAGCACGAGCAATACGAGGGCGGTGCATCATCGTGAACAAACTATTGGGTGTAAAACCCAACGTTTCTTCATAAAACATAGCCATTTCTTCTGCTTCTTTATTTGCATTTCTATCTAAGGGGGAAACTAAAGGTTTTTTCATTATGTAGATTCAAATTGTAGTGCTGAAGTAAAAAAATAATTCGTTGATTATCATGATTCTATGCACAAAAACCTCGCTACTCAATACTCGCTACTACATTAAGGAATTAGACTTTCAAGGACTTCTTGCTGAATACTTTGTGCTTGATTTTCATTATACCAGCTTTTGATAATGCTTCTGATTTTTTCACGTCTTTTGATTTCATCATTATTCGGGGCGTTCTTGAGGTGTTTGACTTCCACCATAATTTTAGCTTCCAACTCGGCAGGACGAGGACCCCAAACCCCTAAGACAACTAAAGACTCTGCATCCAAACAAATCACCTTGGGAATGGAACGACTACCGCGAGTCGTAAAATTATCTATGATGGATGATGAATCACGCAAGATGACCTTTAATTGAATATTAGCATTTACTTGCGACATTTTATAAATAACGGGTAAGCTATTGGCACTGTCTATACACCAACTCTCCGTGATTGCCAGCCAAGTCAAAGGCACTTGATAGACCTGAAGTATTTTAATAACCTGTTCTTGTATGGTTATAGTTTCCAATAGGTCTTGAATAATTAACAGATTCTGAGCGGACTTGCTGACCGAGTTATCACTGTTGTCTATCCCAGTAGTTTGTTTATTTCCAATAAGGTGACCTGCCAACTCCACGTACGCAGGGTAGCTTAATGCCTCTTTTGTGACTTCATGGGTAATAATTATAGACATCCTATTAGTAATCCTTCCCGACAAATTTAAACATGAGAAAGCAAATAACCTATCTATTTGATAATATTATTCTTATTTTTGAAAAACAAAAAAGCCTATATTTTTATTTATTAGAAAAATAAAATATAAAAAGGTCAGCTTATTCTACTGAACAACAATTTTATTTAAACTGTATTTTATTGATTATTAGTTATTTATGACGAAATTTAAAGAGAAAGCACGAACTACCTCCCCCTCCAAAGCAGGGGTGATTGGTTCTGAATTTCGCACAAATTTTATTTTGTTTGATAGCCCCGAAGGGGTGAACTTCACTAACTTGGGGTGTCAGCCCCAAGATAGAAATTCGAGGTATCACTTAGCCCTGAAAGGGCGAAATTTCAAGTTATATCGCCCTTTCAGGGCTGGCGAAGTAGATTTATTCCGAGCAATGGGCTGACACCCATTGTTATAATATGTCGTCCCGTTGGGACTTGTGGCAAAATTATATTTCGATGAAAATGATTCCTCATTCAGAACCAATCACCCCTGCCTCCAAAGGGGGAGATAGTTCGCGTTCTAATTTCGCAGGTAACATATTTATTTGATAATAAGTCAAATACAAATTATAAAAAATCATTGTTCAGTAGAATACTAAAATATAATTTAACTTAGTATTTGTCAAGTTAATGTTTTACACACTCAAATTAATCAGTTTGGTAGGGGATATATGACTTGAAATACTCCACCCAAATCGCTTTGAGCCAGAAGAATATGATGGTACAGGCATCGGCTTGTCGCCCTGCAAAAAAATAGTTGAGCAGCATGGAGGTGAAATTTCTCTTCAATCGAAGAAAGGAGAAGGAACTGTATTCCATTTTACCATTGAAAAATAGGTATAGTGCTGTTAAATCGTCGGATAATATGGTGTCGAGATTTAAATTAGAATGAGACGAACATACAAATAAGTAAAGAGAAATAAATAAATTAGACCAAGATGCGAAATATTTTTTTGTTAGGCAAAATCATTATTGAGGCGCATAGCTGGGCTACGCAACGAGAAAATGATGAAGCATAACGGAAAAAGATACAGTAACTTGGTCTGAGTTATTTATTTCTCTTTACTAAGAAGCATTTTAGTTTCATTTACTAAAGTTGTTGACTTTATAAGTGAGTCAATTTTTTGATTATTTTTGATAATTAAATACTTAACTATGAGTTGATTACTATTTTTTGGAGTTCAAAAATCCGTCAAAAATAAATTGATATATGCGTTGTTAGGTAGAGAAAAAAAGCGGACTTTTGAGGCATACAATGTTTTTCTCTGCTGAGTTTCTTACTTGTATAAAGATGATGTTTCCTCCAGAGTTTAGTGATTCTTTTTTAGCCTTTTAGAGTCATTAAACTCTTTTTTTGTGCCACACACTCCCTTTTTCATTCATAATACATGTCCTGTCCTGAAATAGTATTTCTATTCAAATGAATTGAATTTATACCTCTTTAAGAAAAATAAAAAAGTGATTTGAGATAGCTCTCAAATCACTTTTTAATTTAAAATTAAAAAACCTCAATATCTGATATTGGTTTATTTATATATCATCAATTTTTCTACAAATAATTTATCGCCTGTTTCAAGGTCATAAAATCTTAAAAAATATACGCCATTAGGAAGCGTGCTAACATTGAAGGTTGCTTCATTATATAAAAAGGCGAGATTAAAATTTCGTACCAACTGCCCCATAGCCGTAAAAACCTGAACCGATGCAACACCCTGAAAATTATGATGAATCAATATGTCAGTATTTGCCGGGTTCGGAAAAATCTTAGTTTGTTCATACAAATCTCTCCCCGAACAATCTTCGTCAATATTGTTATCAGGTGTTTCGGTGGCATTAGGATAGCTTGTACTTCGGCTATCGTCGCAGTCCGTATTGTCCAAGACATAACCAAACGGCGGTGTCGTCATACAGGTATCCACAGAGGCATTGAGGTCACCATACGAATCGCCGTCTGAGTCCAGATAATACCTATTTTTAGGCAAACCGTCATCCGCTCTACCATTACAATCATTATCAAGGGCATCACAAATTTCGGAAGCATTAGGATTTATATTTGCGTCTTCGTCATTGCAGTCTAACTCATTATTGACAAAGTCATCAGGCGGACTCGTAGTACAAGTATCTAAGGCAACACTAAAATCGCCGAAACCGTCATTATCATTGTCAAAATAATAAACAAAACGCGCTATCCCGTCATTAATCGAACCACTACAATTATTATCAATACCATCACAAACTTCGGGAGCATCGGGATGTATGTTGGGGTCATTGTCGTTACAATCATAATTGTTTGGTGCATAGCCTTCGGGAGCTAATATCAAGCAAGTATCCAACTGCACTGTACCCGTATTCATTGCGCTACCAAAACCATCTCCATCCAAATCAATATAATAACTCGTCACTGTCAAGCCTTCATCAATCATACCGTCGCAGTTGTCATCTATACCATTGCAGATTTCAACAACACTGGCATTGACCGTAAATTTACTGTCATCACAGTCCGTGTTATCAGCAACATATCCCATCGGTGGAGTCGTAAGGCAGGTGTCAATACTGATAGCGGGATTACCAAAATTATCATTATCACTGTCAAAATAGAAAGTATTTCTCGGCAGTCCGTCATCAGCCATTCCGTTACAATCGTTATCAAAACCATCGCAAATTTCGGAGGCGCCCGGATAGACATCTGCATTAAGGTCGTCGCAATCTTCATACTCAAAATATCCGTCGGAATCTTGGTCACGATAAAAAAGTTTTTCAGCGAGATGAAAAGCATCAACACCTATTTTTTCGCCCATCAAACGTCCGGGCATATCATCAGCAGGAGGATGTATGCCTCCCCAAATACGGGAAAGACTGCATTGGTCGGAAGCATCGCGGTAGGTTGCCCATTGCAAAGTAAAACTCTGTGAAGGTCCTTCTTCAAAGACCAAAAAATCATTCCTTTGAATGGGAAACTCTCCCATACCACCGGGGAAAAATTCATCTCCGGTAAGCAGGGTCAACAATTCGGCAGCAGCGCGAGAGTAGGTCGAGTGTCCTGATACATATCCCGCAAATGGCGGTGTAACAAAAGACGGACGCTGGTAGGGCCACCATCTTTCTGCCAAAATCCAATCGACACCTGCCTGATCAATGGCAGGATTGCCAATATAGGTCGATCCGCGCCATGCGCGAACTTTTATTTTACCAACATTTATATTATTGACACCCGCAAGTGGGTCGCCGGCTTGTATTTGTTCTATAAAACCATTGGTGAGTGGGATACCGCCTGGATGATAATTGGGCATTGAAGGAGAAGTACTTTGACCATTATCCGCCAAGCAACGAATGGCAGACATCGGACGAATATAATCGTACCAACCTTTAGCTCCCCACGCAGTAATAGCAGCATCGTGCATAGCTCCACCCATTGCAAAATAGGCTTTCACATCCCACTCCAAATCATTTTGTACATCTATCGTTCCTCTAAATTTTTTCTCAAAATCGGGATGATCATTAACATAATTTAAAATAGTGAACCAATGACCGGGCGGAGTCTCGGAGTCTGGTCCATCTGCCCAAAACTCTGCCAAAACGCGGGTATAATCTCCACGTGGCACCATCTGTGGCGTGTATGGCTGTCCGGTATGCGGATTAGTAGTGTGCCCGATGCTTGTATCGCCACCGTTTTCAGCATCATAAAAGTTTTTCAACTGCCATATCGTTGTTGGATAGTCTTGAATATTGCCAATAGAAGCAGGCGAAATATCCCAGTTCACGCCGTCGGTAGGATCGAGATGTGATGACCACTTGGTGGTAAGGGCAAAGTTCCATTGATATTCTCTCGAAAACAGGGTTATTTGTGTTGTATCCAGATAAGGCGGTGGGCCAGGATCGTGATAAACCCAATAATCATTTCCATTCCGTTGGCGAATGGTCAAATCATTAGAGGAAAGTGCAAAAGGCGTAACATTTCCCCATTCGGGACTCAAAAAAGGTGGTGTATTGAAAGGAATCGGATTACCAGATTGGTCAATGAAAACATCCAGCGTTAAAGGTTGCCAGCGATTAGGATTAATAATGTCAGGATTGCCCGGATTATCGGTTATCAAAGGTGGGTTGACGGGTTGGTAGTATTGATTTAGATAATTGTTGGCAGCACCTTGATTCGCACCGTCCTGCATACCAAAATTGATGATACACTCTGCTACATAATTGCCAAGTGCAGCAGCAGAACCGGTCGTATAATTGGTGGATGTGACACCGGGTGAATACCCCCTCCCGACGAGTTGATTATTGGCTTCTGTAATTATAACGTTTACGCCCGGTGCATAAGCAAACCTTTGTCGAATCAAACGATATACCGCATAGCTAATCGCTTCTTCTTTTAAGGCTTCAATTTGAGCAGGGTCAGGCGTAGGAATACCCGTAAAATTGCAGGTGAAACCGTCAACGGTTTTACCCAATAAAAAAGTTTCGGAATTGCCGTCATAAATTGCCCAAATATCATACATGGCTATCGAGGCATGCCAAAGATTACGCGCATGAACGGTAGGACGTGCAAGGTCGTTGCGAATGGCATTGAGCATGACCTCATTCCATTCGCGGGCTACCGAGTGTTGTTGGGCAATAGTGTTACTTACACTGGTAAACAGCACTATACCAATGAACAAAGTTTGTAGAATTTTTTTCATGTAATTTGTCGTGGTCGCGATAAACTACAAAGATACTATTTTGCGGAGAAGTAAACAACAAGTGCTGCAAGACACGCTGTTAATTTACAGTATGTTGACCGTAGGGATGTGTTAATCAAGCTAATTATAGCCTGTTTTTTGTTATTAATGACTGGTGTTAGGCAAAACATCTAATTTGAATTTCACAATGGTTTTTTCAGAAGAATAGTCCACAGTCTATCAGTCCGCAGCCAAATGTGAAACACCCTCGCGTTCGGCTGCGGACTGACAGACTGTGGACACGTTACTGCGTAACGTCAGTTAATGACTAAAATATCCGTACATTTGAAAGATGAATAACCCAATTCCAGCTATGACCAAAAACCAGTTAGCGACTTTATAAAATACGCTGTAACTTTTGTATGCTTTCCATCGTGAAATCACAAAAACGATAGGAATCAAAGCAAGTACCTGACCCAATTCCACACCAATATTGAAGCTGAGAATTTTTGCTACAATCTGACTATTACCAATATCAAAAGACTGCAAGCGGGTCGATAAACCAAAGCCATGTATCAGACCGAATATGAATACCATAAACAGTAAGTTGGGCGACTTGACATTGAAAAAACTCTTAAATCCATCAAGATTTTCAAAACCTTTATAGAGTACACTCAGAGCAATCACTGCATCAATCAAATGCTCATCCGCACGAATACCCATCAGTGTTGCGCCCGTAAGCGTGATACTATGACCAATCGTAAATACGGTGACAAATTTGACAATATCTCTAAAATTATCGAGGTAAAAAATCACACCAACTAAGAACAGCAAGTGGTCATATCCGGTTACCATGTGCTTCGCACCAACCAAAATATAGGCAAGCAGACCACCATTACTTAATGTTTCCTGATCGGAAGGAGACACACCATGTGCATACATTAGTATAGGTAGGAAAGCTAAAAATAAGGTTAAGAATTGATTTTTTTTATTCATTATTACGATGTTTGTCCGTTTATTTACATTCCAAAGGTAGGTAAAAGCAATGAAATCGACAAGGAAACTGCTTTGTCAATTCATTATTTTGTTTGTGACAAAACAGGATATGATTAGTCTTAATTTTGTTCAAATTCTTTATATTTGCGCCACAAATTTTTCGTCTATGAATAAGATTATCTCCCTCGATGAACATATCATTCAAAGTCAACGTAACCTGCCCTATGCAACAGGGGAATTATCAAGTTTATTGCGGGATATTGGTTTAGCATCTAAGATTGTCAGTAGAGAAGTCAATAAAGCAGGCTTGGTCGATATTGCAGGGCGCGCAGATGTGGAGAACACTTCCGGCGATGATGTCCAAAAGTTAGATATGTTGGCGAATGATTTGTTGATTTCCTGCTTACAAAATAGTGGCGAATGTTGTGGTATCGCATCCGAAGAAGAGGACACATTTAAACCCATTCATAGTCATAAATTTTCAAAATATATTGTCTTATTCGATCCGCTTGACGGTTCGTCGAATATTGATGTCAATGTTTCTATCGGAACTATTTTTGCGATTTATCGACGCAAATCACTTGATGGTGAGTGTAATATAGATGATTTTTTACAAAAAGGTGTAAAACAAGTTGCTGCGGGATACGTGCTGTATGGTTCTTCTACGATGCTCGTATATACAACAGGCAGAGGTGTAAACGGCTTCACGCTTGACCCTTCGATTGGAGAGTTTTGTCTTTCTCATCCAAATATTCAAATACCCAAAACGAGTAATATCTATTCTGTCAATCAAGCCAATTACAATAAGTACCCAAAAGGCGCACAAGCCTACATTCAGCACTGCATGAATAGCGGTTACACTCAACGCTACATTGGCTCTATGGTAGCGGATGTACATCGCACGCTCATCAAAGGCGGCATTTTTTTCTACCCTGCCACCACATCCAAACCGGAAGGCAAACTACGTTTATTGTACGAATGTAATCCACTCGCTATGCTCGTGGAAGGCGCAGGAGGCAAAGCCTCTGATGGTCAAAATCGCATATTAGACATCTTACCTACAGAATTGCATCAGCGCACGCCGATTTTTCTTGGTTCTGAAGATATGGTGAATGAAGCGGAAAATTTTATCCATAAGTCATTGTTAGTTAGCGTTTAATGTGTTGGTGTTAAAAAATGAACACCATGAATGGAAAAGGTTAAAATATATTTTTTTATAAAAAAACTTGTTTTTCCCAAATAAGGCTTATACATTTGTAAAAAAAAACAAATAGGATATAGTTAGATAACTCTCCAATATCCACAATATTTCATCTAAAGATGTGTCCCAGTAGAGAAAAGCATGATTATTAAACACATCCTTCTCCACAACACATCTTGCGTTCTAGCAAGAGCATTCCAAAAAATTAATACATATCTAACAGGGACACCCGATTTTTTCGAGGAAGATATTATCTATTACGCTCAATATTTTTTATGAGTAATTGAGACTTATGTGTTTGGCACATTATAATCAATTTCTACCTGTAAAATAAGGCGGCAAATTAATGATTGATTCGATTGATAATTTGACTGTAAACCTATGCGCGCATTGTAATATTTGGGTTTATTGTTAATAAACTTTTTTACGTTTTTGAGTATTTATTTTAAAACGACTCTTCCCAAAAAAACTCCTTAAATACAGTAAGTATTCGCGTCATTTTTGGGTCGATTCATTTCAAAATAAATGTCAAAAACGATAAGAAATTTAATATACAATGCACTTACTACTTAGGAACAAAGGCAAACGCATCAAATTATTTTCAAAAATTTTACATCTGATTATCAAATAATTATAAAATTTATTTTAATAATTCGTAATTGATTGATTATCAGTAAAAATATTTTTTGATAGGGTGAACGTAAGAAAAATTCTATAATGTGTATTTTTGAAATTAGAGCATAAGTGTGAGTCGGCGGACATTTTCAAAATGTCAGGCGACAACGTTAGTCATTATCCTGAATATTATATTTTTACAAAGTTTGAAAAATACTAATTTATTAAAAAAATAAAACTTAAAACACAAATGTTCTCGCCTGACATTTCAAAAATGTCCGTCGAGTAAGTCTCCAGGGAAATTAAAAATCAATTAATTACGCATAACTAAAATTTTCTTGCGTTTACCCTGTTTTTGATGCGTTTGCTCTTTTAGTAACAACTACTATTAAACCATAAATATTAATTATGAACTATTTAAGAATTAAATTAGGACTTTTAAGCCTTTTTATGATGGCTACCATGTCCATTTTTCTGACTTCTTGTGAACAAGAGTCTATTAATAATGGCATTGATAATGCCACTAATCCTGTTTTGGATGAGCAATTCAGAAGTTACGAAATTGTTGAAATAAACAATGGCGAGGTATGGAATACTGTTGAAAATCAGATTGACGGAGAGGTGAATTTGGAGATGCGAAAAGTAAGCTCCGATGCTGTACTCGCTGACTGGTCATTCAACATGAATCGGATACAAGTACAAGCCGATGATTTTACAATGAACCTTGTTGGTGAAGGCGGACAAGTCACACAAGTTCAAATGCCTAAAACACACGTTTTGAGTGGTCAGTTGAAAGAGGGAGCCGGTGAGATTTTCATGGGTGTTACCAAAGAGAACCTCAGAGCGGAGGTGACGGAAGGAGAAGTCACTTATGTGATTGAGCCTTTATCTGATTATACTTCAGATGCCAAGCCAAACGAGTATGTCAGGTATAATGTCGCTGACATTATTACGACTGAAGACCATGTTTGTGGTACTGAAGAATCGCAATTGGAAGTAGAAATTGACGAAACAAATATTCCTGATAATTTGGAAGACAGAGCTGCTAATTGTCTCAAGGTGGAAGTTATGTACACCGGAGATTATGACTTGTATGTAAGATTTAATTATAACTTCAATAACGCAGCCAGTTGGATGTATTGGAGAGTCGTGAATGGCGGTAAAAGATATTACGCCTATAATGGATTTCCACTCAACCTTATTATCAAAGAAGGCTGGTTATATACACGGAACTCCAATATTGCTACATCAGGCAATGCAACTACCTTTCTTACTCAATGGAAAAATTTTGCTAATAATAACGCTTCTTGGATTAATAGAGGTGATGTCAATATATTATTTACCGGAAAAAATACAGGCGGCTCAACAGTAGGGGCTGCATGGGTTCGGTCAATTTGTAATTCTTATTATGCCGGAGGTGCTCCTTACACTTTTGTTGAATATCAGTATAGTTCATACTATTCGGACATTACAACGGCACACGAAATCGGACACATATTAGGTGCTGACCATAGTAGTTATGGTTTTATGGCTTCAAATGTCACGAATGCCGACAATAGTATGAGTGATTATACGCGAAACCAGCTTAATAATTGGGTTTGGAATAATGATAACTGTTTGGGATATTGGGAATGTCAATATTAGACGCATTATAATAAAAGGGTGTCCAAATTTTATTTTGGACACCCTAAATTATTTATTATCAATGTGTTAGCTGAAGTGAGTGACAGAAATCATATCACTCCAAAGACTGCACATCTTCCAATTCAATATAAAATACCAACTCCGCATTCGCAGGAATGTCAGGTAACATACCTTGTTCGCCATAGCCCAATTCAGAAGGAATGAAAAAGTAAGCTTTTGTTCCGACTTTAAGCAGTTGGACACCTTCATCCCAGCCCGGAATGACGCGCCCTTGCCCAACAGGAAATCTAAATGACTCACCTCGTTTGAATGAATTATCAAACTGTTTTCCGTCAATCAAATGACCCGAATACTGAACAGCTGCCATATCACCTTCGCTCGGTGTTTTGCCTGTACCTTCTTCTACAATATGATATTTTAATCCACTTGCCGTAGATTCGACTTTTAAGTCTCCCTTGCTGTAATCTTTGATGATAGAACGGGTATTGGTGGCGATTCTATCAGCGTTTTTTTCTAAGGCTTTTTGTTCGGCTTTCAATTCTGCTTTGGTTTTTACCTCACGCATCATCACTCCAAATGTCACCAAATCACCCGACTGGAATCCCCACTGCGGATTGAGTTGACGAATAATAGAGTCGGATTCCATGAGTATCGTTGCGCTGTCACCGACTGTCATTTGGGCGAGTACATCGGAGAAAAATAAATTGTCAGGATCATCATCACTTTCCGGCAAACGATATTTGATAGGTGCATTATCGCGCGAAGTAAAGACGACCAAATCATCTTTGCGCAAATCCAAATCGAAAGCAACACCACTTCCCGGCTTCGGTTTATCTCCGTCTTTATTAGTATGCTTTTTATAAAAATATCCTTCTTCGGATGCTTCGTGTTGAGTGATTAATGCTTGTTTTTTGGCACTGGCTTCTGCTTGTGTGGTCACATCAAGCATAGCAATATCAATAAATACATAATCGCCTGATTGGTAGCCTTCAGGCAATTGCATTTTTATCGAATCACGCTCACGTACTAATGTCAAACTATCGCCTTTTGCCATTTTACTGAGCGATTGGATGAGCATATTGTCCTGCATCTCTTCCGGTATTTTGAGGCTGATAGGAATTTTTTGTTCGCGTGAAGTCGTTATCACACTATCTTCTCTGCGAAAATAAAGATGATACGCGACATGGTCGCCGGGTTGGGCTTTATGACCTTCGTTTTGAATATGATGCTTGTACATCAAACCATCTTCGGTAGTATATCCTTTGAGTGGATCTTGATTACACGAATAAAGAAGTAGAAATGAAAAAAGGATACATGTAAGAATGAGGTTTTTTATTACGACGTTTTTATTTTGCATTAGAATTATGTTGAGTGGGACGAAATGTGAAAGTGTATTAGGAAATTGAATGATTGTAAAATTGAATGATTGCAATGCGTTAATTACCAACAATTTCACAATTAATAATCCGCTTCGGCATTAAGTAGTTCTTTATAAGTTTCAAATATGTCTTTCAATTTTTTGATTGTACCGCCGATGGTGTCGTGACTGACTCCACCTGATGCGTTGCGATGTCCGCCACCGTCAAAATATTTTTGAGCAATTTCCTGTACAGAAAACGCGCCTTTCGAACGAAAGGACATCTTGACGCAACCTTCGCGTTCGCACATCAGTATCGCCATACGCATATTTTTCATTTTCAAAACATAATTCACGATACCTTCGGTATCACCACGTTTGATACGAAAACGGCGATGATCTTGCAAAGTAAGTACGATAATGCCTGCATTATAATTATTGTACAAACGCATGGCTTCGGTCAATGAATAGCCGAGCAAGCGGAGTTGTTTTTCATTTTGACCATTGAATATCTTATTCTGAATGTACGTACTATCAATACCTGCCTCGCAAATATCGGCAACGGTGCGGTACAGTGCTGGTGAAGTCGCATAGCTGAAAGATCCCGTGTCGGTCAAGATACCGGTGTAGAGACATTCACCGATGGTTTTATCCACGAGTTCTCGGTCATCAAGCATTTCACTGATGAATTTGTACAACATTTCACAGGTAGAACTCGCCGTTGGGTCAGAGTAAGTGTAGTCGGCAAAATCATCGGGTTCGAGATGATGGTCAATCATCACCTTTGGTTTTTCCTGTTGAGCAATGACCTCGCCTATACGGTCGATTCGCGCCAGAGAATTGAAGTCAAGGCAGAAAATAATGTCTGCTTCTTCGCATACTTTTTGTGCGTCGTCAGGGTGGTCATCATCAATGACGATGTAATCTGTACCTGGCAAATAATCGAAGAGTAAGGGATAGCGTGATGGAAAAATCACCGTAGCATCATGCCCATTACGAGAGAGGTAATGAAAAAGTCCGAGTGAAGAACCTATCGCATCCCCGTCAGGATTGCGATGAGTTACAATAGCTATTTTTCTTGGAGTTTTTAATATTTCTTTTAATGCTTCAATATTTTCCATGTTTTGATTTTGGATTGAATAGAATAGCTTTGTTTAAAATAAAATTTGTACACTTATAAAATAATGGTGATCAGCCCACAAATGTACGCGATTTTATTGGTACAGTAAAGAGGGAATTATTATTAAATTGAAGTTGGCGAAGAATTGTTCAAAAATTGTCATTCAGCTTTGTAAAAAATAGTGCCTTGTAATGTTTAATAATACATGATATTGCTTACTTTTGCAGCGTTTTTGAATGATAAAAACATGAATTAATTAATTTTTTATAAAAAAAATAAATATAAAAATGGCTGGTAACAGAACATTGACCATGATCAAACCCGATGCGGTAAAAGCTGGACATATCGGAGCGATTCTTGCTAAAATCAATGAAGGTGGTTTTCGTATTGTCTCCTTAAAGATGACACACTTGACAATGGATAAAGCAAAAGAATTTTATGCTGTCCACAGTGAGCGTCCTTTTTATGGGGAGTTGGTCGAATTTATGACTTCAGGTCCTATCGTAGCGGCAGTCTTAGAAAAAGATAATGCCGTAGATGATTTTCGGAAGTTGATTGGTGCAACCAATCCTGCTGAAGCTGCTCCGGGAACTATCCGTGCTTTATACGCTACGAGCATCGGCGAAAATGCGGTACATGGTTCTGACTCTGATGAAAATGCGGCTATCGAAGGCTCGTTTCATTTTGGCGGAACGGAGATGTTTTAACAAATAGTTTATAGAGTTTGTGAGGTTTGTGAGGTTTATGGAGTTTATAAGGTTTATAGAGTGATTAGTTTGTTGGTTTATTGATTTTGCCATAGGCAAAACGCATAACTTTATAAACTTTATAAACTTCGTAAACCCTATAAACTTTATAAACTCTGTAAACTAAATAAATTCTATAAACCAAAATATGACACTTCTTTACTTGCTTGGCTCTATTCTGAGTTCTACGTTTATTAACCTGGTATTCAAGGTGTTCGGACAACAAAAAGTCGATACCTATCAAGCAATTGTTATCAATTATTTTGTTTGTGTTCTTGTCGGTAGCCTGCTGATGGGAGAGTTGCCGATTCAATCCGGTTTTTGGCAAGCGGACTGGTTTCCATACTCGTTGGTATTGGGGGCTTTGTTTATTTCTGCCTTTTATGCGATAGCTTTAACGGTACAGTATTTTGGTATATCGGTAGCGGTGGTCTTGCAAAAAATGTCGGTGGTAATCAGCGTTATCTTTGCAATATGGGTGTATAGCGAGACCGTAAATGCCTTAAAAATCGGAGGTATTATCTTGGCACTTATTGCCGTAGTGCTGACTAATATTCGTAAGAAATCTGATGCTTCTATTCCTTCAAATCGTTCGTGGTTGTTGCTGCTTTTACCACTTTATGTATTCTTTAATTGCGGTGGTATTGAATGTCTGTTGCAGTACGTACAGATGAGCGTGTTGGGTGGCGAAGGCGGTATTCGATTTTCGATTTTTCTTTTTGGTACGGCAGGTATGATTGGAACGACTTTTTTATTGGTTAGTCTCTTTTTGGGAAGAAGCAAACTTTCTGTGAAAAATCTTATTGCGGGTATTGCTTTGGGTGTACCCAATTACTTTTCCTTACATTTTCTACTCAAAGTTTTGGGCAGTGGTTGGGAAGGCTCGGTGATTTTTCCAGTCAATAATATCGCTATTATTGCGGCTGCTGCAGTCATGGCGTGGCTTTTATTTAGAGAGAAACTACTGCCTATAAATATAGTGGGTATCGTCATTGCGGTGATTTCTATTGCATTGATTGCGGTCTCATCTTGAATCCAAGGGCGAACGCATCAAAATATTTTGTCCCGATGGGACAATGAAAATGAAGTTTTACTAATATTTTACCAATATTTTACCTCTACCGAGGCATTGATTACGTTCAAAATGTTCCGTTAGAAATAAAATATCGGTAGAAAAACATTAAAAATACGTTTCGAGTGCCGTTAGTACACTGTTTTATAAATTTATTTACATTTTTTGACGTTTATTTTGAAATGAATCGAATCAAAAATGACGCGAATACTCACTGTATTTAAGGATTTTTTGGTGAAGAGTCATTTTAAAAGAAATACTCAAAAAAGTAAATAAATTTGTGAAACAGTGTATTAGGTACTCAATATTTGACAAAATAAATTTTGATGCGTTTGCCCTTCTTGATCCTTAATTAATTTACATTTATTATCTTTTCACCCCTAAAGGTATTTCTTCAAGAAATTGATAAGTTTCGTTTTCGTGATTCATTTGGCAGCAGTAAGTCGTAATGCCATTGGTAAGAACAAGATACTGCACACCAAGTGCAAGATTGTATCGCGCAATTTGGTCAAAAGTAGTTTGTGTAATTGGAGTTTTTGCAGACTTACATTCTACCAATAAATAGGGTAGGGTAGTGGTGTCGAAAATTAGAATATCACAGCGTTTTCGACGGGTATTAACCGTAAATAATCGTTCTACTTGAATATGATTTTTAGAATAGCCTCTATCTCTCATCAAATATTCTAAGACCAATTGTCGCACCAATTCTTCCGGTTGTAAAATAATATACTTCTTGCGTATTGGATCGAAAATATAATGTTTTTCACTTTCCTTTTTTATCTTTAAATATTGTTTGTATTCGGAAAAGTCGATATTGATTTGATTCATTTTGCTTTATGCAAATACTGTTTTTTGACAAAAAATGCTTTTGAAAGGAAATTTATTGTTGAACTTGCGCTTGAACTTATCAAGTCACCTCTTCCACATAATTTCCGTGTGTCCATTCGCCGTTGCCGACCATGAGCCATACGCCGTCATCGTCAAGAATATTGACAACATCGCCTTTAGTGAGGCGTTTAAGTTTTTCAAAATTGGTACCGGGACCGGAGCGCACCACGAGTCGGTCCGTAGTGACAAAACCGCGTCTGCTTTCTTGAAATTTGACGTATTTGCCATGCACCCAACGTTCACCGGATAGCTTCACCCAACTACCTTGTTTGCCTGTGACTTGTACGCTGTCACCATCCTTGAGTTTGCCGACCACATCGAAACTTGTGCCGGGTCCGCTTCGGACATTAAGGTGGCTGCTGTCAATGTCTATAATGGCAGCTTTACCGCCAAATTTCATATTGACATAGTCGCTGTGAATCCATTTATTATCTCCGATTCTAAACCAGTCTCCGATTCTATCGTAAATATTAACTTCTTGATTTAGAGCAAGTTGTTCGACTGTCGGATAAAAAGATCCATTGCCGGTGCGTACATTTAGGTCACTGACATTTACGATGGCTTGTTTGACCGGATCGGCAACGGGCAGGTTGACTCCTTCGTTGACATCACGTCTAAATCCTTGCCAAGCCTCTTCGTCAATCAGCATACGTGGGCAGTCTTTTCCGGTAATATCGTAGTGTCGATAGAGTTGAAAAATCGTGAAATTATATTTGTTGAGCAGTCGTTGAACGAGGGCTACGCTATTGCGATAGGTGGTGTCCCAATCTGCATCTTCATTGACACACATTTCAATACCAATCAAAAAATAATTCGGATTTTTGTCGCCTTCGGCAATGTGTAACCCAATAGGTTTGTACTCATGCGCGCCTACGTGAAAGGCAACCTCATTTTCCGGCAAACATTGTACAATATCGTTTTCATCTATCAGGTAATGCGCCGAAGCAAAGCGTTTGGTACTATTGAAATAATTTCGATTTGCCCAAGAATTAGCTCCATCCATTGTATTGGCAGTCCAATGGACAACAATACCTTTGAGGTCATAAATCGTGTAACGCTCAGGATTGCGAAGAAAAGGGCGATTCCGCCGACTGGTCAACAAACCGTTTTTGATTGATAACATTTTTCCTTTTTGAATGAGTGAATGAGTGAATTTTGATTGAGTGAATGTATCACTCAATCTTCACTCATTATCAAGTAGTAAACTCACTATGTATAATGGCTGTAAGATACCATTTTTTTTCATGTTTGGTATATACAAGACGCAGGACTCGCCAATCAAAACCTTTGAATTGTGGGTCTTCACCTGAAATATAATACTCTATGTTAATGCCTTCGGGGTACATTTTCTGAATAGTATTATACGTATTGCCATACTGTGCAAATTTATTATAAATTATTTTTTCTGCAAGCATAAAATCTAAATCATATATAAATTCTTTGTGGTATTGAGGTGCAGTGTAGCGTATCGGAGAACCACTGCCGTCAAAAGCTCCCCAGACATAGATTTTTTGGGTGTCAATGACAGCCAGTTCTTCTTTTTTGAAAACGAGATTCTTTTCATGGACACTTGAATAAGGCGAAAAACGAAGCCCGTTCACAGGGTGTACGTGTGTGGATAGTGTGCGCCAGTCGGCGGCTTTGAGGATACGGAGAATATTGGCAGCTTTGTTTTTAATGAGGACGGAATCAGGTGGGTGAGTAGTTGCATGAGTATCAGGTATAGTTGGAACATTTTCGGAGGGTGGGGCAACATTTGTGTTGCCACCACATGCCCATACAGATGCAGCAACAGCGATTAAAACGATGTAATAAATTGAATGATATGTAGTTTTTTGTAATGCCATTATTGTATAATCATAAATCTAAAATTACGACTTTTCCTCCAAAATATGCTGCAAGTGGTCAATTTTTTCTTGCAAACGATCGATTTTTTCTTCGAGTTCCGCATTGTTGTCTATCGTCATTTCATCTACAAAAATAGCGTTGGCGAGTGACATGCCAAATACACCACCAAAGAGTACAATGATAACAAAATAGATACGAATACCAGCTATCGCAGCAGCCGTATTGGTTGGGTCTCCGGCTTCTACTTGCTCGACGATTTCGTTCCAACCTTCTACGGTAAACATCTGAAAAATTGTATAAGACGAACAAATCGGTGTACCAAATAATTCTGGTACATCTTCACCGAATAATTGACAAGAAATAATCGAAAGCAACAAATTCAAAAACGCTAATGCCAACAATACAAAAACTGAAGCCTTAAAAGCTCTTGACAAGCCTTCAAGAATGTGTTTCATGTGTGGTATGAATCGCAAAAATTTAACTAAGCGAACCAACCTTAATAGTCTGAAAATTAGTAATATAGATGTATCTGGAATTGGAATAAATGCCGAAAGTAAAGTAGGAATACTGCCAACGACCAAGATGAAATCAAAGCGATTCCAATTGTCATTAAAGTATGCTTTACCTCCCCATGTACTAATTTTTACAATGGCTTCAATCAGGAAAAAGAAGATGAAAAAATCGTCAATCAATTTTAGGTTTACATCATTCTTCCATCCGGGGAACGACATCCAAAAAATGATAACGGCATTGGCAACAATCACCCATAATACAATCTTTTCTGATAAAAATATTTTCTTCATGTTTATGCAAATTCAAGGTCTTAGGGATGAAAAGATAATAAACGTTACATCTTCTCCCGATAGCTATCGGAAGAAGATGTAGTGTTTATTGTTTTTTATCCCTTATTTTAATAGATTTTATTTGTGACATATTTTTTATAAGCGAAACGATGCCAAATATATTCATGAAAATGAAACAATAAGGCGGTACAATTCGTATAAAACGCAATTTTACGAGATTTTTTACTATCTAACTTGCATCATATTTAAAAATTACGTAAATTTATTTTTATTAAATAATCAAATATCAAATTCGTTAGATAAAACCTCACTCAAACAATTCTGGCAAATGGTACACTGAACAAGTATTTTTAACCAAAAACCGTGTATCATTATGAGAACTTTTTTAACAGCACTCATACTACTATTTTCTGTGTATGTACATGCACAATTCAGAAGTATGCGTATCAACAATGTGGTAGAACACCTAAACACCAAACACCAAAATAACACACAAAACAATCAGTACCAACGTGGGGTAAGCGCATACAAACAATTCAGAAGTATGCGTATCAATAATGCAGTTGAACACCTCAACACCGAACTCCAAAATAACGCACAAGACAATCAATATCAACGTAGGGTGAGGTTCCGTGTAACCGTCAATTCTGATAGCAAAATCACTATCCAACAAACATGGCAAAATTATAATGGCAGTGAAGATCAAATGCTGTTGAGTTTTTATCCGCGCGACATTATCGACGTGGACAAAGCTTACCACAAAAACACAATGGCATTGGCAATTGCCTGCAAACAAAATACCGTAGAGAATCATTGGATGCAGACCATCCATCGCAATGACTCGGTTGATATTCCATGCCTCAAAAGCGACGCGGTAGCCATTGCCCGAATAGAAGAAACTTTTTTATATCTCAAGGAATTGACGACGAGATAAGTGCTTCCCAGAGCGAACTGTCTTGTAATTGTAATTCCTTTTTTCCTACATTTCCCTTGTTGGAAAAGGTTAAATGTCCTTATTTTTATAGGGGCATTTTTTTGTGTACATATAAAATTTGGAAATGCTCAATGTGGCTTTGCCAATGAAATTTGCAGGGAGGAAAAGATGTCAACTTTGTTGACATTGACATTCAGAATTACTAATTTTAAGCATATTAAGATATTACTTTAAATATGCTATCCATTCTTTCTTTTCTCTTCATCCACAAGGAACGCGAAATAAATAAATTTGCTTTCTTGACTGAGTAGTAAGTCAAACTAATTATGATAAGTTCATTTGGCGAAATTTGTCCGATTACTTTGTTGGAGAACATCCAGCGTAGCTACGGCTATGCTGAATAACCTCCGCCTCGTACTCGAAAAAATTTCACTCAAAGCAACATATCATAATTAGATTGACTTACTACTGAGAGAGTTTGTTCTCAGTTTGGGCTTTGGAACTCGCATAAATGTTGATATTTTCTTCCTATAATTATCGGGATCAAAGTGCAAAATGAGGGCAAAATATCCTGTCAAGATGGCAAAGTTATTTTTTTCGCGTTCCTAAAGCAGTCATTACGGAGTTTCCGGTCAGCCTGTTGACACCTCCCATTCCACAATCACGCTATTTCACAAGTTCTCTATTTCCCATTCCAAATTAGCGCGTGCATCCGATTCATGCAAATCACGAAAGGCATTCGTAAAGTAAATCCACTCCCTTTCGAGAAAATGTTTTAAGACCTTTCTACGACCTTTTTTGTATAAAAAATTAGTATAAATACGATACTCCTCGCGTATGGCAGATGCGTATTGCGTGTAGGTATCGCGTGAGGCAGCGAGTACGCCCAAATCAATGTCCAACAAAAAGCGATTGTCGAAATTGTCTATCAAATATTCATGCTTTTTTGTGCTGACAATCAATGATTTAAGGTATTCTAATTCAAGCGAAGGTACAATCGATTCAAGTAAAACATCAAGTGCGTATTCAGCACTTTTTACTTCATTATCTTTGCGAGTAGCGCGATAAATAATATCGTGATACCAGATAGCAAGTTCCAAAATATGCTCATTTTCAATCTCCGACTTATACTGTTCAGTTATTTTTAATAAAGTATAAATGTGAGAAAGATTATGATAAGCACGATGCGATTCCGAATAATTATTTTTTATATATATAAGTAATGTTTTACTATGCTTTTCTAAACCAATATTCGTACAAATTGATTGCCACATTGTTTGTAATTCGGGTAATAATGAAGTGTCGTCAGGTGGTAGAATTTGAATGTGAAGCATAGTCGATTATTATTCTACTGAACAATGATTTTTTATAATTTGTATTTGACTTATTATCAAATAAATATGTTACCTACGAAATTAGAACGCGAACTATCTCCCCCTTTGGAGGCAGGGGTGATTGGTTCTGAATGAGAAATCATTTTCATCGAAATATAATTTTGTCACAAGTCCCAACGGGACGACATATTATAACAATGGGTGTCAGCCCATTGCTCGGAATAAAT
>Ga0209187_1001436_pt1 | contig 27683 bp, 24 predicted proteins | sample BantaG_FD_187430 | JGI IMG/M metagenome (GOLD analysis project Ga0209187, IMG submission 187430) | Marine algal microbial communities from Bantry Bay, Ireland - BantryBay_4 metaG (SPAdes) (version 2) | ecosystem: Host-associated > Algae > Red algae > Unclassified | place: Bantry Bay, Ireland...
ACAATTCGATAGCGTACAGTCTAAAATGGATGATGTTGGAGATCTCAGAGAATATAAATCCGCGAATAAAATGCTCGACACTGCTGTTAATGAAGTTCGATCCATTTCGCAAAACTTACAACCTGGAGCACTCACTGAACTTGGTTTAATACCAGCACTGAAAGATCTATTCAATAGGTTTGATGATGAAACATATCCAGAGATTGACTTCCAACATTACAGTATACCAGAAAAAATACCAACAATGATATCGCTGTCTATTTATAGAGTGATTCAAGAATTACTTCATAATACAATCAAACACGCAAAAGCGAAGGAAATACTCATTCAGATCAATACTGAAGATGATGAATTGGTCATCCAGTTCGAAGATGACGGAGTTGGATATGATCCAGAAAACCTTACAAGAAAAGGTATGGGATTAGAAAATATCAGATCAAGAATAAACTACCTAAAAGGCCAGTTAAGTACTGAATCTTCAGATGGCAATGGAACAAGTACGCTCATACATGTTCGATATAAATAATGTTATAATTTTGTAAATCAATATTGGATATAAAATAGCTATATGTATAAAGGTAAATTAGCTTGCATGATCAATAGAAACGATAGGAGATTCCTAGATAATAAGCGGTATTAAATTGTGTGTACTCATGCAAGGTTGGTATTTCTGTATACATTTCTTCGTCAAGTTGAATTCTTAGACTATTAGGCACATATCTTCGCTTGGAGTCTGCCCATCCCATATTTATAATAAATTCATGTTCTGCCCCGTACGATAAACTTATTCCAAACAATAACACAGGAGATTCCACATAGCTATACGTATCAAGTCCTAATCCCAGGTGTAGACCCACTCCAAATAACCGAGTTGGTTTCCACATATAATGAGAATTGATAGCAAGTCCCAGTTTTTTTTGTGAAGAAAACACTGGTGTAACCTCGCCTCCAATTTCATTAAAATCCACATAATAATCTTTCAACCAAGATTTGAACAATCCCCCACTCCATACTACTTCATGTTTGTGATAGGCTGTTTTGAGTTTCAATTCTTGGGCGCTTACGCTAAATATAGAAGCAAATACAATGATTAATATAAAATTCAGTCTCAACATAAGTATACATTCAATTAAGTAATTGAAGTTATAAAAAAATAATTAACTACAACCGTAAGATCAGAAATCAGATCTTTCTTTTCATTAGACGTTTTATTCATATACCTCATTTTCATGACCCAGGAGTAAACATTGGAAAATTAAAGTATAAAACTATCCTAAGGGCTAATAAAATAGTCTAAACCTTTACTCATTATACCTTTTATGTTTCCACAATTCTTATAACTTTGAATTAGAAAAACAGACATATGAGATACAGATGGGGCATTGACCTAGGGGGCACCAAAGTAGAAGGTGTGATACTAGATTCGGAAGATAATAATAAGACAATTGCTAGGTTAAGACTTCCAACAGAACAAAAAAAAGGATACAAACATATTCTTGGTCAAATCCATGGTGTAATCTTAAAACTGCAAGAAGAGACTGGTATAACACCGACTCATATTGGTATGGGAACCCCTGGTGTAATTGACCCAGACACAGATAAAATGAAGAATTCAAATACACTATGTTTAATCGGTAAATCTCTTAGAATTGACTTAGAAAAAATATCAGGGTTGGAATTTAGGACGAGCAATGATGCTAACTGTTTTGCCGTCGCTGAGACACTAATGGGTGCTGTAACTGATCTAGATCCACAGCCACAAGTTGTATTTGGTGTCATCATGGGCACAGGAGTAGGCGGAGGTCTTGTTGTTAATGGTAATATAATAAATGGAAGACATGGTATCGCTGGAGAATGGGGACATAATGTATTAGATCCAGAGGGCGTAGATTGTTATTGTGGTAAAAAGGGATGTGTAGAAAAAGTAATTGCAGGTCCATCTCTAGAGCGATACTATCAAGAAATCTCTGGCATCAAAAAATCATTGAAAGAAATTTCGAATGAACATCAAAATGGAGGAGATCCACTTGCAACTAAAACCATTAATTATATGGTTGACAATTTTGGTAAAGCAATCTCTAATATTTTGAACACCATAGACCCAGAAGTTGTTATACTCGGAGGAGGTGTAGGAAACATACCAGATTTGTTAGACAGAGCCGTAGAAGCTACAAAGCCCTACATATTTAATGATAAGGTAGAAACTACCTTTCTTCGACCAAAACTTGGAGACAGTGCGGGTGTATTTGGAGCTGCACTCCTTTGGTAAAAGCCGTAGCGGTAATCCAGAATAAGATAGAGCATAAAGATGATAAAGACATATCCGAAAGATATATTCGAAAAAGTAGAGTTTGACAAAGTTATAGAACTGGTGGATAATGCTCTACTGGGAGAGAAAGCAAAAGAAAAGTTGTTCAATCAAGGATTTATGATCGAAATTGATCAGATCCAAAGAAAACTGGATGAAGTAGATCAATGGAGAAAGGCCAACGAAGACGGAAACCCTATTCCCTTAGAAACCTATGAAAGCGTATCTACTGATGTTCCTATGCTAAAGAAGATAGGTTATGTATTATCTATAGAGTCGATTCGCCGTATTTACAAACTGATTTCAATAGCTAAATTGCTTATTGAATACTTTGGTGATGGAGCCAACTCTAAAATGTATCCTCTAATCCATGAGATATACAGAGAAATAGAAATCGATCCAGATCTACTAAAAGAGATTGACAGAGTCCTCGATGACAAAGGTGATGTAAGACCTAATGCCTCGCCAGAACTTATGAAAATCCATAAAGCAATCCGAAGCAAAGAACGAGAATTGGACTCAGTATTCGCTCAAGCGTTAAAGAGATATGGAGGAGAAGGAATGCTCTCAGAAAACAATGAAAGCCTAAGAAATGGTCGACGAGTTCTTACAGTAGATGCAAGCTACAAGAGAAAAATAGAAGGAGTAATTCATGATGAATCAGCAACCGGTAAAACAGTCTTCCTGGAGCCCGCTGAAGTAATGCCTATCAACAATGCGATCTTTAATCTATACACTGATAAAAAGCAAGAGATATATAAAGTTTTAAGAGCTCTTTGTGATCAGATAAGACCTTATGCAGAGGAATTAACAATCATAGAGAAAGTACTTATTCGACTTGATATCATAAGAGCAAAATCTAGAGTAGCGAGTACAATGGATGCACAGAAACCAATGCTTGTAAACAAGCCATATTTTGGTTTCAAAAAAGCATACAATCCATTATTACTTCTCAAAAACAATGCGATCAATAAAGAGACTGTTCCATTTGACCTAGAACTCAGAGGTCCTAACAGATTACTTGTGCTTTCTGGACCAAATGCTGGTGGTAAATCAGTAACCATGAAATCAGTTGGCTTACTCCAAATGATGGTACAATTCGGAATGCACATACCAGCTGATCAGAATAGTAAAATAGGAATTTTCAAAAATATTTTTACAGATATAGGTGATCAACAGTCCCTCGAAGACGATCTGAGTACATACAGTAGTCGGTTGAAAAACATGAAATTCTTTCTCGATAAAGCTGACAAAGATACTTTAGTACTAATCGATGAATTCGGTAGTGGGACAGATCCTAAAATCGGTGGAGCAATAGCAGAAGCAATCCTACGACAATTAAATTATCTAGAGGCTTTTGGAGTGATTACAACACACTATTCTAACTTGAAATACTATGCTTTCAAATCCAAGGGTATTCTAAATGGATCAATGGAATTTGATAAAGGAAAACTCTCTCCTACTTACCAACTTATAGTGGGAAAACCTGGCAGCTCCTTTGCATACGAAATTGCTGAAAAGTCAGGGCTTAACAAACATGTTCTGAAATATGCAAAACACAAAACTGGTAAAAATGAAAAGGCAATTGACGAATTGCTTACCAATCTCCAATCAGAGAGAAAAGAGGTAGAAAATCGAATGGCTACCCTCTTAGAAAAAGAAGATAAACTTGACAAAATGCTCAAGTCTTACAATGAGCTTCATAAAGAGTTGGAATTCAGAAGAAAGAAGCTTAAGCTGCAAAAAAAGGAAGCAAAACTTATTGAAGTTAATCACGAAAACCGAGAACTAGATAACGTTATAAAAGAACTTAAAAAAACGAAGGATCTCGAACAAGCAAAAAAGAAAGCAAAACAGCACAGAGAATCTAGAAAAAAAGTGCAACAAGAAGTAGAACAACTGCAAGATGAAGTCTATTACGGAGACAACGCCAATATTAATGTTGAGCTGAAAGTAGGTAGTTTTGTAAAAATGAGATCTGGTGGTGGCTCAGGAAAGATTGTCAAGATTCAGAAAAATAAAGCCACTCTAGAAATGGGATTTCTTAATATGGAAGTCCCCCTTGCTGAGTTACTTCCGACTGGAGCTCCAATAGAGTACAGAAAAAGATCCATCAATACAGAAGGAGTAGCCAAGTCATCTAACTTTGAAAACAAACTGGATATCAGAGGATATACTAAAACAGATGCAGAAGCCTACGTCACTGCCTTTCTTGACAAAGCTATTGTCAACAATGCCTCACAACTAACGGTAATACACGGTAAAGGTAGTGGTGCACTTAAGAAAGTTGTCTTGAAGATAATCAAAGAATATAGAGATGTAAGAAAGTACTGGCATCCCGAAGATGAGGCGGGTGGTGATGGAGTTACATATATAGAGATGTAATAACCTGAGTTCGAGATCGGGCCTTCAGATCTTTACTTTGGATATAATTCATCGACGGCTAAGTAGCCATCGCTTAGTGGAATCGATACTACAGGGCTTATCGCATATTACGAAAACCCCTATAATTAGGGTTTCCTCAGAAATGGAAACCTTGCAATTCTGCAAATTTCACAATATTTGTAATGAACAGAACAGCTCCAATCCAGGAGTTAGAAGTATCTGAAAGTTTAGCTTTTATGTTATTGAGTCCGTAACCTTGTTTTGCTTGTCCTATTTTTCCCTCTATGTGATTTCGTTCATTAAATTCTTTAAGCGATTTTCGTTTTTGATAACGCGTCAATGTTTTGGGTTTTCCTTTTGAAGCTACTGTCATACGAATCCCTAGGTCTTTGCAGTACTTCCTGTTCTTATTTGTTCCATATATTTTATCTACTTGGACTAGTTCTGGGTAATACCCATATAGCTCTTTATAGGACTCAACATGAGGTATCAGGTCTGCACTTTCATTGTATGCATCCCAGCTTACAGTTTCCGCTTTTACGAATCCGTCCATTTGAGCTAAACCTAATTTAGCACCAAACTCAACTTTTTTTCCTGCCTTACCTCGCAATATTGGACGTACATGTGGTTGTGAGATACTTACTATTCTATCATTACATCGATTTGATTTAGTTTGATACATCATTCGTTGCTGATTATTAAGAACTTGAATCACCCAAAACTCTTTCATGTTTTTAAAACTCAATGGATTGATTTCAAGCACATCTAGTATTCTATTGATGCTTTTTATATTTCTATCCAGACAATTTAATTGATAGCGAATACAACTGCGTAAGGTCTTTGGGTTGTTCTGTCGTTTTTTTGATTCAGCTAAATATTTCTTTCTTGCTACTTTTCTGTATGTCCTTGGCTTGATTCTTATTTCTTCTTTGACGAACTCAAACAGGAAGTCAATCATAAATTCAGTCCTTTCTCTGCTTTTATTCAGAAGCCCTAGATCCGTTGGGTACGCTATGTTTTGGTCGGCAACAGTAGCATCCAGCTTCAATTTACCTTTATTAGCTTTGACTCCCTTCTCTTTAACCTTAATTTTATCAGCCATACATATCCTAAGCAAGGCATTACTGAAGTTATTAAAGGCTTCATTCCCGAACTTCTTTCTCCACTCCACAAATATCGTTGGAGAAAAAAGTGGTTCTGAATAAAACTCGTCAAGACCCAAAAAATATTGCATATAAGGGTTCTCCTGGATCATATTGACTGTTTCTTTGTCTGACAAATTAAGCTTGTGTTTAATTATCAGACTGCCTATCACTATTCGTGGATTGATAGAAGACCTTCCTGATTCAGCGTAAAATTCACTATAGATTTTTACCAAAATATCCCATGGTAGACTTTCAGATAACTTAATCCACCTATTATTTTCTGATAATTTCATGATGTGAATATCGCCAAAATTCGCAAATTTGAGCTGAAACTGTGATGTGTAATGTACCATATGCAAACTATTTGCAATAATATACGAATTACTTTACACCAAAACAAGCAAAATAGCACCTTATTTACCTCTATTTCAGTCAATTACATCTCTTTGAGGAAGCCCTAATTAAAGTCTCCCATCGCTCTACTTCTAAAATATTACCCGTTTTTTTGATTGTTTTATTGTAAAAACGGTGCGATAAGATTTAAATTTTGTCAGCCGATCGCCCAAGGGTGGCTTGTTTCATAGAGACAAACGCACGGTGGCGAATGCGCTGCCGGCGTTCATTTCTTTCTTGAAAAAGAACTACGCGCGTTTGCTTTGCAAGCCACTCTTTACCAAAGAATTCAAGTCTTTACCCAGCACTTAACCTTACACAAATAATTATAAAAAAATACCTTTTATAGTTATTTGAGTGGCTGGGTGTTTCCTTCGTAAGCCACCTTATGCACTTTTTAAAATAAAATTTCCTAAACATATCTAAACTCGCATCCTCCAAGGTTCCAGTGACGCGCGTTTGCTTTGCAAGCCACTCTGACTCAAACATAGATTTGTTTTTAACGAAAATTTGATCCTAAAAAACTATGCTGACTAAGGACATCTTTTATAAAATACAGCTTACTTCTGAAAATCCCTGCTACAGGCCTTTATGACGATCTAAATAACATCATTATCAAATAATGTTTCGTAATTCAGCCCAATTCGAAAAATTTCACGTTATAATGCTAAACCAAATCCCTTAAAAAGCCCTGAATGGGCGTGATTTCTATAGCGATGGGTTTCAACCTATCGTTAAATATTATTTGCAAAGTTTTAGCTCTGTAGGAGCGACATTATAGAATTGAATGCATTTAAAACCAATCCGATTTTCAACCTAAACATGCTGAAGTAACTAAAAATTAGTTAATCCTAATTACGAGAAATATATGTAAATCCCTATCACAATTACACATACGAATATACCAATAGGTTTCACAAGTGACCATGGTTCTATATCTACCTGCTCTGTATATTTCTGAACGAATGGAGTATCTCTTGGGCTCATTTTACCAATAATAAGCATGATAATTGAATTGAGGACAAATAAGAAAGCCATAACATGTAGAAAGTGCGGATAAGCCATCTTTTTCACTTCTGCTAATGCATCACCTCCTGATATTCCATCAGCAACAGCTTGTCCTACCGCTGCATTTTCAAACCAAGGCTTTATTCCAAACTGACTTATGCAGTACAGTATTACACCAAGTGCTAATCCAATTTTTGCCGCTTTGGCAGGAACAAATTTAGTGAAGAAACCGACGATTATTATAGTAAGAATTGGTATAGAATAACAACCATTGAATTCTTGTAAATATCCAAATAAACCATCTGGAGCATTTGCAATAAATGGTGCAATAAACATTGCCAGAATTGCTAATAACATCCCGAATGTTTTACCCGCCTTTACGACTGTTCTTTCACTAGCCTCTTTATTGAAATGTTCTTTATAGATATCTAATCCGAATAATGTAACCGAACTATTCAATGCACTATTAAATGAACTTAAGATCGCTCCAAATATAACTGCCGCAAAGAATCCCAACAATGGAGCAGGCAAAACTTTTCGCACTAATGTTGGATACGCTTCATCTCCACTGTCTAGTGTTCCGCCAAACATATGCCAAGCAATAACACCTGGAAGTACTACGATCAGCGGCCCAAGTATTTTAATAAAACTCGCAAGAATTAATCCTTTTTGTCCTTCTTTAAGGCTACTCGCCGCCAATGCTCTCTGGATGATTGCCTGATTTGTTCCCCAATAAAACAACTGAACCAACATCATACCTGTGAAAATAGTAGCAAATGGTACTGAAGAAGTATCACTACCAATTGCATTAAATTTCTCTGGATGAGACGCTGTCAAAGTAGACAAACCATCCAACATACTTCCATCTCCAATTGCCATCAATCCAAATACTGGAATCATAAGTCCACCAATTAAAAGACCGATTGCATTGATTGTATCGGAAACTGCCACTGCTTTAAGTCCTCCAAATACTGCGTATAAAGAACCTATTAAACCAATACTCCATACACACAACCATATACTCGCTGTCTTAGTGATCCCTAACAATTCTGGAATCTCGAACATTGCAGTAAATGCAACCGCTCCAGAGTAGAGCACGATGGGTAATAAGACCACTACATATCCTGATAAGAATAGTCCAGAGACCAATGTCTTAGTCATCGTATCATACCGTTCTTCGAGATATTGGGGTACTGTTGATATTCCACCTTTTAAATATCGTGGTAGTAACCAAACCGCAGTAACGACCATAGCCAATGCAGCTAATGTCTCCCATACCATAACCAATATTCCTTCATTGTAGGCTTGTCCATTAAGTCCTACGATCTGCTCTGTAGATAGATTTGTCAATAACAAAGATCCTGCGATCACTACAGCTCCTAAGCTTCTACCTCCAAGAAAATAGCCGTCAGACGTGCTCTCGTCAGTAGTCCTAGTAGCCATGATTGCAATGACTGCAACTAAAAGTGTAAATCCTAAAAATGAAATAATTCCTACCATGGGGCTTTGTGTAAATTAAACGTTAAGAGTTCAAGTTAGAAATTAAAGTGGAAGGAAGTGCTTCTAGTCAAAAGAAATTTCAACACCTCAATTTCAACCAAACATAAAACCTCCAAATATTACTATGTCATCAGAAAAATTAACTAAATTTAAATTTATTGACAGTATTACTGTCATTTGGTCATTCGTGTAAATGATCGATTACCAATCCATATCATTATGAAAAAAACAAACCTGTTTTTAATAAAAGTAATTTCAGTCTTCATCCTGTTCTCAGGAACGTACAATCTAGCAGCACAAGAAAGTAATTTTGGCAATTGGCTAATTTATATTGGCAATAAAAAAATAGATTCAAAGTGGAACATTCATCATGAAGTTCAATACAGAAACTATAATGCAGTCGGAGATCTTGAGCAACTCCTCCTTCGTACTGGGATCGGATACAATCTTACAGAAGACGGAAACAATCTGCTATTAGGTTATGGATATATTCACTCTGAAAATTATATAGGACAAACGGATGAAAAAGTATCAATTGGAGAACACAGAATCTTTCAACAATTTATAACAAAACAGAATGTTGGTAAAGTAAGCTTACAACATAGATACCGATTTGAACAGCGATTTGTGGCAGATGACATCAGACTTAGAGTAAGATATTTCCTAGGAATCAATATTCCTTTAGCAGATCTAAATGAAGGAAAGAATTCACTGTACTTGTCCATATATGATGAAATATTTATCAATACAGTTGCCGAAGTTTTTGATAGAAACAGACTTTATGGAGGTATTGGCTATAAAATAAATGACAATCTTAAAATGGAACTTGGTTATATGAATCAATTTCTGAATGGAGGCAATCGTGATCAAATCAATCTTCTAGCATTCGTTAATTTTTAATCAAATATTTTCACAACTTATGAAATATACATATACCATTATCTACGTTGAGGATGTTACCCTGACCATTGAGTTCTATGAAAAAGCATTTGGTTTCCTACGTAAATTCGTCACACCTGAAAATGATTATGGAGAACTAGAAACAGAAGGAACTACCATTTCATTTGCCTCGCTAGAATTAGGAGCATCAAACTTTTCAAAAGGATATGACAAAGTTGATAAATCAAAAAAAGCAATTGGAATTGAGTTGGCATTTACAACAGAAAATATTGAAGTAGATTTTCAAAAAGCCATTGATCATGGTGCTGAAGTATTTGAAAAAATAGTAGAGAAACCTTGGGGTCAGAAAGTGGGTTATTTGAGGGATATTAATGGGGTGTTGATAGAGGTGTGTACGCCGGTAACTTCGGCTTCGCTCAGTTAACGGGGTCTTCGGCTTCGCTCAGTTAACGGGGTGTTCGGTTTCGATCAGTTAACGGGGTGTTCGGCTTCGCTCAGTTAACGGGGTTTGGTTGATTGTAGAAAAAATTTAAAAAATTGATAATTTGTAGTTTGAGATTCATCCAGATCATACTTATGAAAAAATACTTAGCGGAACTCATTGGTACTTTTGGACTCGTATTTTGTGGTACGGGAGCTATGGTGATCAATGATGTCACAAATGGTACTGTCACAAACGTAGGCATAGGCATTACTTTTGGTGCTATTGTTATGGCAATGATTTATACGTTTGGGAAGATCTCTGGAGCACATATTAATCCTGCAGTAACACTTGGCTTTGCAATTACAGATAGATTCGATAAAAAACTTGTCATTGGTTATATCATTGCACAATTACTGGGCGCATTTTTGGCTTCGTTCATATTGACATTTCTATTTCCTACCAACAAAGAACTTGGAGCTACTTTGCCGTTTGGAAGTTGGCAGCAATCATTTATATTAGAGATCATATTGACTTATTTCTTGATGCTCGTAATTTTATTTGTTGGTCAGAATAAGCAAATTAGTATTTTAACAGGAGTAGCTGTCGGAGCTACGGTTATGTTTGAAGCTATATTCGCTGGACCTATAACTGGAGCATCAATGAATCCCGCTCGATCTATCGCACCTGCAATTGTATCTGGCAATATCACCCACCTTTGGATATATATTGTGGCTCCTATTATTGGAGCTGTGTTGGCCGTATATACTTGGAAATTTATGAAAGAAGATTGATATATCTTTCTAAATCTTATTCTACCAAAAAGTGATAACCTACCCCTTTGAGAGTCATGATATTTACTTTGTCATCTTGAGCTAAATAACCTCTTAGTTTTCTGATATATACATCAAGGTTTCGACTGTTGAAATAAGAATCATCGTTCCATACTTTGAGAAGTATTTCTTTTCTGTCTGTTGTTGTGTTGATGTTGTTCGATAAGAGTTCTAATATTTGGCTTTCTTTATGAGACAAAGTTCTGTTTCCCCATTCTGATTTTAATTGATGCTTCACAGGATAGAAAGTGTAATGTTTTCCAATAGAAACCTCTTCATGCTTCACTTCTGATTTACTTGATCCCGTTGTAATACTCAACAAATTCTTAATTCTAACTTCTAGCTCCTCTATGCTAAATGGCTTCTTAATATAATCATTTCCTCCTGCTTCGAATCCCGTCACTACGTCATGAGTTTGACTTTTTGCGGTTAGGAAGATAATTGGAATCTTATTGTCCAATTGCCGAATTTCCTTGGCCAACTCATACCCATTTTTATATGGTAACATAATATCAAATAGACAAATATCAGGCGAGAAGTCTTTGTATATTCGATCTAAGCCTTTACCATCCATTTGATGAATAACGTCATGTCCTAAGCGCTCTAAGCTTTCCTTTACAATCTTAGCTAAAAAAGCCTCATCTTCTATGTATAATATCTTACTCATGGTTACAACTTTGGAAGGATTATTGTAAAACTAGTTCCTTTATTTATAGTACTCGACACGAAGATTTGTCCACCATGTTTTTCGATTACATCTTTGACATAACTCAAGCCCAATCCATGGCCTTTGACATCGTGTTGATCATTTGTCGGAACTCTAAAAAAACGATCAAATACCTTTTCAGTATTCTCTTTTGAAATTCCTATCCCATTATCTTTGATAACAATCTTCACATTTCCGTTCACTTCTGTCATGTTGACCTCAACTTTGGGTAACTCACCACTATACTTCAATGCGTTGTCCAGTACATTATATATGACATTAGTCAAATGAACGGCATCTCCTTTTATAGAAGGGTTTGATGTTGTATTTTGAAATGTAACCTCAGCGTTTTTACTATCAAACTGAAGTTTCATGGAATCGATTACGTCTTCTATGATTTTATTTAATTTGTTTGTACCCATCTTCATATTACTATCTTCTCTATCAAACACTGCAATGTTGAGCACTTTATCAACTAACATGGTCAATCGACTCACTTCATGTCTAGATATATCTACGTATTCCTTTGTTTTCTCTGCATCTTTCGAAAGATCAAAACCAGAAATAGCTTCCAGTGCAACCGACATTGTTGCCAATGGTGTTTTCAATTCATGAGTCATATTATTGATGAACTCGCTTTTTACTTTCACCAATTGTTGTTGCTTGATATAATTATGCATCAAAGTCCAAAAAGCCAGACCTACAATACCTAATAAAAACAAACTAAATAAGATAATAGGTAACATCTTATTTAATATAAAAGATTGTATGCCATCGACATCCACAATCCAATTATTAATTCCAAAGCTTTGTGACGTGTATTCTACTCTCATTCCAGTAGGAGAACTATTTTCATCTTTAACTATAGTATAATTTTCAGGTAGATTATTCTCCTTGAGTTTCGTAGAAAATAGGGAATAGGTATTTTCATGTCTCGATTGGGAAACACTGAAAACACTATCCAGAATAATTTTCGCATTAATATCTTGATTATTCAGCTCCGAGTATTTAGGAAATTGAAATCGTTTTTTTAGTTCTAAGCTGTCCGGTTTGATCCATTTCACATGGTCTGAATCATCATTATTTAATCTAAATGGATGAGAATCACCATTAAAATATTCTATGAAAACCTCTGCTGAGGTATCTAAGTGAGTTGAATTTTCTCTGGGTTTATCAAAAAATCTTGATCGATCTTTTTTAGCGTTATTATGACGATAATTCTCTGCCTTATTGTTTCTTATATTTTCTATTTCTGGAAATACCAATTCTTGTTCGACACCATCTTCCGAAAGTCTTATGTCAGTTATTTGGATTTTTATAGAATCTCTTCTGTTTTCCAAAGAGTCTAATTTACTAGACTTAAAGAAGTATGTCAATCGATTTGTAACATCAGATTCTTTTACTTCAGTGTAAGCTAATTGCAACTGAGTTTTAATGTCTTCATTAAGTTGTTGTTTTTCTTTTTTGTAGTTAGTCATTAGCCAATAGGCAACAAAGACTGTCAGCAACAACATGCTAATCAGTACTAATATCCATGGAAGTTTTCTATTGCTCATATGGCATTCTATTTATTGATAAGTCAAATATACACCCTAAGCATACGAGTTGTTGGATTCATTAACCTTAATTAACCTTCCTTCTACCTTAATTAACCTAGTTCCGAAATAAGTCGCTATAGATTTGTGATATCAAAAAATTACTAAGGTCATGTATTGTGATCTATTACATTAATTAATAAATACAAAAATACAAATCATGAAAAAATTATTCTTACTCCTTGTTCTATTCGCAATAACTCAATTTACTATCGCTCAAACATCTGGTGTAATATCGTACACATCCACAACAAAAATCGAATTGAAAATGGACAATATGCCAGCTGGTATTGATCTATCAGGAATGCTGCCAACTAGCCGTACTGAAACCAAAGAATTAATTTTCGACAAAAATGAATCAGTATATATAGATGGAAATGAGGTTGTAGAAGACACAGAAATTTCATCTGATGATGGCTCATTTAAAATGGTCATTATGGAAAGTGATATTGAATCTATTTTGTACTCAAATCACAAAGAGAAGAAAAGCGTAAGCCAGGAAGATTTTATGGGCAAAGCATTCATAATCACAAAAGAATTACCAAAGTACAATTGGAAATTGACTAGAGAAAAAATTAAATATCTAGGATACGAATGTACCAAAGCTACTACTACAAATGAAGACGGGAATGAAATCGTGGCATGGTTTGCTCCAACTATAAGAACTCAATCAGGTCCTGAATCCTATGGTCAGCTACCAGGAGCAATATTGATGTTTTCATTGGATGAAGGTAAGAAAGAAATTAAAGCTACAAAAGTAGAACTCAAAAAAGTAGATAAAATAGAAGTGCCTAAAGATGGAATAAAAGTAAATGAAGAAGAATTTAAAAAAATAAAAGAAGAGAAAATGAAAGAGATGGCCAAGGAATATGGAGGAAGTTCAATTTCTATTAGAGGCTAATTCATAATTAATCATCCATTCTATCGAGAATTATAGAAGTGATTTAAGAGCATAGAGTTAATTCAAATTAAAACTAAAGTTCTTAAACCACTTCTTTCAAAACAAACTCTTTCCATCTAAAAAATTTAAATCCTAACCAAATGAAAACATTTCTAATCTTCTTTTTTTCTATATTATCATTAATAATTTCTGCCCAATCATATCAAATAAACGGCTCAGTTATAGATAATGAAAACACTCCTTTGATAGGAGCTACAATTGTAATCCTTGATCAAGATACATCAATGATCGCCTTTGGAATCACAGATGCCAGTGGGAATTACGAAGTATATGACATACCACCTGGCCAACAAATACTTCAAATCAGTTATACTGGATATTCTGATATCATGAAGTCGATAAATATGTCTGGAGAACAAAGTAAAATTGACATTGATCAAATGATATTATCTCCATCATCTAAGATATTAGAAGAAGTAAGTATAAAAGCCGAACGTATTCCGATGGGTATCTTAGGAGACACTATAAATTACAATGCTGCAGCTTTCCAAACTAGACCTGGCGCTTCTGTCGAAGACTTACTAAAAAAATTACCAGGAATAGAAGTAGGTAGAGATGGAAGTATAAAAGCTCAAGGAAAGGATGTCCAAAATGTACTAGTAGATGGTAAAGAGTTTTTTTCGGGGGATGCAACTATCGCTACTAAAAACCTGGAAGCAGAAGCTATAGATAAGGTACAAGTCTTTGACAAAAAATCTGAAGAAGCAGAATTTACCGGTGTAGATGATGGACAGGAAGAGAAGACGATCAATCTTAAGCTAAAAGATGGTTACAAAAATGGAGGATTTGGTAAGGCTTCTATAGATGGAGGTACTGAGGATACTCGACGAGGAAAGCTTAATTACAATCGATTTAATTCATCGGTGCAGGCATCAATAATAGCAAACTCAAACAACATCAATGAACGAGCATTCAGCTTCAGTGAATATGCAGATTTTATGGGTGGATTTCAAAATGCAATTGCAGCGGGAGGCATGTCTGAATATGGCATTACATCTCAAAGTGGTCAAGGCGGATCAGGCATTACAGATCAGACATCAATTGGTACAAATCTAAATCTAGGAATATCTAAAAACATCAAGTTGAATGTAAATTATCTTTTTGCTAATTCTGATAACAAAATAGACTATACTGGAAACACACAAAACTTTGCTAATGATAGAAATTTCACAACAATAGATACTTCACAGTCAAGTAAAAGTACGAACAACCATAGATTAAATACTAAGCTAAAGTATAATCCTAATCCTATGAATGCAGTAACATGGAATCTGAAATCATTCTATTTGTCTAATCAGAATCAAAACATGGCTTCATCATTATACCAACTAGAATCAATCACCAATAGTAGAACCAGCAATATGTACAATTCGGATACCAGATCTACAAGCATTGCAACTGATTTAATTTACAAGAAAAAATTCGCAAAAAAAGGCAGAAATATAATTACTAAAGCTAAATATGAAATTACAAACAGTACCGAAAACTCTGACATAGATAATACAATATCTAGAGTTACTGATGCTGAAAGAATATTACAAATACAAGAGTTATCAAATAGAAAAAATGCTATTTCTGGCAGTATGAATTTCACTGAATCTATTGGTAAAAACGTATACTTAGGATTACAATACTCATTAAGATATGAGAATCAAACTCCGATAAGAAATTACTTCAACAATGCTGGATCTGAATTAACTTTTCTTGAAAACCTTAGTAGCGAATTCAACAAATCATGGTCAACGCACAACTTTGGAACTTCGATCAAACGAAATAGAAAAAAGGTGAAACTACACTTTGGATTAAGATATACTTTTGCAGAACTGATTGCCTCTGAAAATGGGAAAGTCCTAAATCAAAATCAATCATATCAATACCTATTACCTTCTAGTTCTATCAAGTTTAAATTTAAAGGCGGTAAATCTCTTGACTTGGACTATTATACTAACATTGGATCTCCAAATCTGTCCCAAATGGTCACTCAAGTAAATAACCTAAATCCAAATGTTGTTATACTTGGTAATCCAAACGTAGAACCAGAATATATTCATACACTTAGAATCTCTTCCAGTTCTTTTGACTCTTTTAATTTTTCGAGTTTGTTTTGGAGTTTTTCTGCATCTGTATCTCCAAATAAAATAGTAAACTCTAGATTCATTAATGAAAACCTTATAACAGAAATTCAACCTATAAATGCCGACAAATACCAATCATATACTGGGTATTTTAACCACAGCAGTCCAATACGAAAATTAAAGATCAAGTATGCAGTACAATCTACACTTAACTACACGAGGTATAAGACCCTACTGAACTCTGAATTAAACAATATCTCTACAGCAAGTGGATCTTTGGGAATGAGCATTGAAAATAGGAATAAAGATATATTCGATATAAAAGGGGGTACTAATATCAACTACAGTGCATATGCAAATGACTTTAATTCCAACTTTGATCAACCATTCATTAACTATAGTTTTTATCTTGATGGATTCTTAAACTTAGGGAGGAATTGGAGTATAGGTTCGAAGTATGATTATCTAACATTTAATGGTGGCTTATTCAGTGAAAATCAAGTTCAACATCTTCTGGATGCATCTCTATCTAAGTCATTTATGGATAATAAATGGATGCTAAAAATTACCGCCCATGACTTGCTAAATCAAAATACTGGTATAGATAGATCAGGTGGTATTAATACACTAAGCGATGCAAGGTACAATGTGCTTGGAAGATATATAATGATCGGCGCAAGTTATAGACTAGGCGTAAATAAAAACCGATGATAAGATTGCTTAATGATATATACACAAACAAAGCCGACTTTTCGATAGTCGGCTTTGTTCGTGTATTATTTGAAAGGAATTTATTCCATTAATTTTTCAATATTCTTTCTATTGTTCCATCAGAATATTTCAGGAAATAGATTCCGCTACCTAGTTGAGACATGTCTACTTCTGTTTTGCCTTCGACTACAGGATATGTTCCTACCTCTTGCCAAACTTGGCTAAAAATTGTCAAACTTCCTTCTGATGAAGAACTTATTGTAAGTATATCATCTACTGGATTGGGATATGCACGCACCTTGCCCTCACTGCATACCAAAGAAGCTATAACACTATAGCTATACTTACCATCAAAATCTACTTGCTTAACTCTATAATAGTTTAATCCTTCAGCAGGAGTATTATGTATATATGCATAATCTGATTCAATAGATTCATTTCCTTCTCCCTCTAATCTTCCGATTGAATTAAAGCTTTGTCCATCTCTACTGTGCTCAATGTCAAAGTGTGAGTTGTTGGTTTGCTGAGCCGTTGAAAAGGTGATTTCAGCTTTCTTATCGACTGATCTTACTGTTAGTGGTTTTAACCATGTGACAGGAACTGTGGCTGCTTCACTCCACAAGCATAATTCTTGATCAGTTCCACTTATATTGTCAAAAAATAGTATCTGTAAGAAGTATTCCGTTCCAACGTTAAGACCCGAAAATACTTCTATTCCTCCAGAAGATACTAACATACTCTTACAGCCAACTTGACTACCTCCTGCTCCTGGACAACCATCATAAAGTCCATAGTATCCCAAAAAGAGAGCAGGGATCGATGGAATAACCATTGTTATTTCATCATCATTTGCAGTAAACTTATAAAATAAATCATCAAGGTCTGCACCTCCGCATGTCGGTGCACTCCCTGAATAAGTAGCATTTGTAGTAGAATATGCCATTGGTATACACATATCCATCGCTATCTCTAAGGTTATCGCATTTACACAGTCATTGTTAGGTGGAAAAACACCGAATGAGGCAGAAGCAGTATCTGAAACATCAACGCAATCACTAGGGTCTGATGATACTGATAAAACTGAAAAAAGAATCGAAAAATCTGGTGATGCACCTGCAGCTAGGGTCACCTGAAACATTGCCACTCCCCCATTTACTTGTGCCACCATATTAGGAGGAATAGGTATTAACCCACCAAACGTCACTCCTGATGCAGTTGTAGATGGAACTACATTACCATCGAAATCACAATCAAAAGTAAATGTGACAGTTGTTGTTGTTCCAGGAGTTAAAGAAAAGGGATTGGGAGTAACTGACAATGCAAATAATGCATGTGTAAAAATAATAAAAGAGCAAATTAGTCCTAGTTTTTTCATAGACATTTAAATTTAATGATTTAAAAAAGGGTGTCAATAAAAAAATATTCAGAAAATAAGAATAGAAATTAGTTGCATTGCAATAAACTTTCTAACTACTTTTTCTAAGTTCGTTCGTAGGCTATATAAAATAACCGTATTCGGTTTGGTCTAATTTGGTTTGGTTACCCGCATTCTCAACTTGTAGTCTAGAAAACGGCTCACGATTTTTTAAATATACGATTTTTTTCTAATATAATAAAGTATAATTGAATTTATCAACAATCTAAAAAATAAAATCAATACATAACCTTTCTCAAATGTATAAAAAGAACATCAGTCTATGCTATAAATTATACCGCATAGGGCATCTTTTACAGCTTTTTTATACTCTCATAAAAAAAATACAACAAGACGTTTATACTATATCAATTATTTGTTTTTCCCATTCCTTAATTGATTGTAGGTAACTCGTTCCTATGAAAGCATCTTAGGGAAACTTATTTCATACTTATTCCAAGGCTTTACATGATTCTTAACGCAATTAGGATCACATTTTGACTAAGCTCACAAAAACTCTCCGCCAACCGGCGGATCAAATACTCGCCACAAAATCTAAAAAAACTTTCTTATGTAGATCAAGATCCATTTCAGGAGAGAGTGATGCACGAACTATATAGTCTTTATCCCCCTCTTTAGTAGTTCCTTGTGTCGATGTAGCGGGAATTGTCCAATAACTTCCTTTTAATTGACCATAGCTCACACAGAACTTACTTTCGTGAGGAATCTCTGAGATCATAAGATGAATCAACTTTCTATTAAGTGCTCTTTTATACGTCTCTCTTTCTGATTCTGTATTGCCTTTTGTCGGCAAATCGATTGAGAAAACAGATGGTGTAAATCCTTCTTTCGCCAGATCATCTGTAACGAAATTGATTTTCGCTTCTGGCAGTGCTTCGCTGACAAAATTTACAAAATCACGAGTGTTTCTATATGCGTTAAAGATTCTTTGATTCATTGATGGCATTTGCTTTGCTAACATTTCATATTGAGTTTCAGTTGCCTCATTATCACAAACTCTTAAATGTAATTTTATTTTCTCCATCAAGTTTGCAACCTTCTTATTACCTATACAGTAACCAGCAATGCATTTACCTCCACTTGGAAACTTTGATCCACTGGAGAATGAGATAGTCCTAACTCCAGAAAGCACTCCTCCTTCTCTTAGAAATTGTACATTAGGACAGAATGTTTGATCTAAAATAAAAACTGGATCAATTGCATCATCACCACTTGCCGTTTTCCGAACACTATTTAGTGCCTCCCTCAATTTTACAAGATCAGGCACTTCGACTCTAGGGTTTGTTGGAATTTCAGCAATGATATATGGCACCGCATCTTCATCAGCAATTTTATCCAAGACAGTATTGATACTCTGTACCATATCATTATCACCATCTACTTCTAGGTCAACTATTTCTACAGTATCAAGACACGCAGCAACTCGTCTCGCTTGATCATTTGTTCCACCGTAACAATTGGTCGGCACGATGATCTTTATAGCTTTCCCTTTATGGGTTTCTAGAGCATCATGGATCAGTCCCATTAATATAGCATATTGAATAGATAGTCCGCTAGAACCAACGAGTGGTTTTGATGTAGTGCCCGCCACCTCATTGATTAAGTTCAGTACTTTTGTTTTACTTGGCTCTGCAGTATTTATTTTAGTGTCAATAGCCGCCTTTTCTATCATTACATTCAATGCAATCAGAGAATTGACTGGTGTCATGGCTATAGTCTCTCGTCTTCTTACATGTTGAATATCGGAGATATAATTCCCATTTTGTGCTCCATTAATTAATAACACACTGCCAAGATTAGTATATAGATTGATATAGAAATCAATTTTATCACTGAAATTAAAAGGTTCGATAGTTTTTTGCTCTGAAATAAGGACTATACTTCCTTCACTTCTATAGCTATCGGAAGCAAAATCTTCTATACTTTCGATTTTCTCTAAATCAAATTTGTATCCATAGACATTTCGGAAAACTTCAGCATCAAAACATTCTGGCAGTGAATTAATATATAGGATTTTAGTATTTTTATTTTCTAATAAGTTCTTTCTTAAGATCGCCAAAAGAGGAATCGACTTGGAAGAAAAACTGATAACGTTTTTTGGACTTAGATTATTTAATTTGGCTATACCCCACTCCAGCACGCATGATAAAGGATGACCTAATCGGATATAATCGTAGGCTGTAGGTAATCTACTTAACTCAGATGTTTCAGCGATATTATCACTATAAAGAACTTCAAATTGATCTAAGAATTGAATTTTAGCCAATTTTTCATTGTAAATATCTAACCGATGGGTTGTTAAATTCAACCAATCTTTAGGCATATTATCAATTACATCTTTTATATAATTGAGCATTCTATTGTTATCCATATTATTCACTTTAAGCTAGGGGGCTGCAAAGGTAAGCTAAATAGATTTTTAATAAGTCTATTTGACCAACTGTAAACTACAATAGTTGTTAATAGTTTTTGAACGACATACTAAATAATATTCATTGGAATAAATAAAAAACTGAGTTTAGAGAAGCAAGTTTAAATTTGACTTGTTATAAAAATACCGCCAGAGCCATGAATTAATTGTCTCTCTTTGGAGAGGGATTAAGGGAGAGGAAGTCAACATTTAAGAATGTGTCTAATATTGAACAAATATAGCTTTCTAATAACACGACAACTTCCTCCTCTTTAATTCTCCTTTCGGTCTCCCGCGTGTTTTTATTAAAATCTTACTATATCCCTCCAAAGTAGAACATTGGCATGGCTTAAGCATGACTATAATTCTGTTTTTATATCGATTCCATCATATCTCGCAAGTAATCCCCTAATAAATCCTCCAAATTCTCATGATCTTGTAATTGGTCGTATCTTATATCTTGAGAGAATAGAGCTGTCTTTTGTTCTTCTGATAACGTGATCTTAAAAACAAACGCTTTGTACGCATCATCCAATAGTCCTTCAAGATTGATTACGGGGAGTGAACTGGATATAATTTCGGCGGTTGCATTGGCTTGGATTTCGTTAAGCACATAGATCAATTCGGGTGCAAATATACCCATTGACTTTTCATAGAATTCTACAAACCCACCCTTGGTTACCGATTGATTCATTTTCACAATGATATAAACCATCTTCTCTGGACCGTCTAATCCTTGGACTGCATTATACCACTCTGACCAATTATCAATGTCAAACTTCGAGAGTGTCAACTTAGCATTAGCTGATGTATATAGCCGGCTTATTATAGCTCGGTTTGATAGTGTGTTGACGTTGGTCATATTGTTACGTTCTTGGAAGGTTGGCAATTTCTATTTATAGAAATTTTAAGTCGATCTATTTCTTAATAATTATAAGCATCAATGATAAAATTAGACACCCAACGCTGATATTCTTCGAACTTAAAGATTCTCCATTGTTGGTTCAATTCCATATCGCTTTCTATGGTCTGCATAAAGTTCCGAATTGGATTCTTACGTTTCAGACCATTGGATAATTGTTTACGGATAGACTTATCGGCAACCTCATCAATAAAATAAGACATGATCTCAATTTGGTCTTCCGTACTCAGCTTTTCTAATTTTAAATGGTTTTCGATTTTCTTTTCCACTAGAGCTAGTGCTTCTTCTTGTGCAGCTATCTCCTTAGCATCCTCAGTAGAGTGATCTATTACTGTGATCTTCTTATTGTATCGCTCAATATAGCAGGTATTCCCTTTGGCTATCTCTCGCGCTAGTTGCTTTATTAATGGTAGCTGTAATTTTGACATCAAGTTATTTTAAGGTGCAAAGATAACTGCTTTTACAATCTGGTTGTTGCAATAGACCTTTATTTCTAGGTGCTAAATGATCCAAACAGAGGAATGTGTTACAATTCCCATCGTGATTCTATCTCTGCCCAATGGTCTTCTCTCATCCAGTAGTGTAATTTATTTTTTGCTCGTGTCACATAACGAAAGAATCTCTTATATCTCCTATAATAATTAATCAAGCATTTTTCATTAAACCATTCTTTCTTAAATCCGGCCCACTCTCCTGCAACGTTTAATAGGTTGATCTGCAATACTGGAAACATTTCAAATAAGTCAATATCCTTTAGCTCTTCAAGACTATAACTAGACTGTTGAAGCATCTTAGCAATATATGTGTAATCACTATCGTCCAATTCTGTATCCAAATAGAAATTAGATTGAGTTTCCCAGACTTTTTATCTATTTAAAATTTCTTCTTTAGTCAATTGAATTTTGTTTATTTAAAAAAGACAAAAAAAGAAGGCAATCAAAAATCATAGCTTTGGTATTTCTCAACTAAGAAGCAACATCGCTCCACTCATCAACACCATACTCACATCCTCAACAATAGTCACTGTACTCATAGGCAAATTAAATACATCACCCAAACAAGCACACTTGATCTCTCGCTTTTGAAGATTACTCTGCACCACACCTATTGTACTCACGCCGAGAATCAAGATCGTAGCTACATTCGTATAAAAAGGAAATGCATTGATTAAAAATAAAACCCCTAAACCCAACTCTACAAATGGATAGATATATCCCCAACTATTCCATCTTGATGCGATCACATCATACATACTATAGCTACTGGCAAAACCTGAAAGATTCAACAATTTAAAAAAGGAAAAAACAATAAAAAAGCCAGCCATGAAATGTCTCATCCAAAGCATCCAAGAAAATGTGTCAAATGGATATTGACTTAGAAGGTTAACTCCAGCTATAAATGACACAATCAGAATTAATGGCTTATACGTGTTTAATGATTTTGCTGGAAGCGTTTCTTTTATTTCTGTATTGGGGTTTATTTTTGCCTTTATAACTTCCCCTTCTGTAATCGTATACTTCTTCCCAATCGCAGATTGCATTATTGATATAGGTACTGGCATATCCATAGATACAACCGCACGAGGAGGTTCTAACGTTACATCAACTGACGATATCATCGGATGTTCTTCGAGGTTCTGTTTCACTGATGCTACACACCCTCCGCATGTCATACCATTTACTTGATATTGCTTTATCATAATTTTGATGTCTAATCGTGAATAATAATCTACCTTACTTTATAGAACACATACATCATCTCAGTTCCGATCTGGACACTTCGCTCCAAATATGTTTTTGCTTGCTCAGGAGTACCATCTGATACCTTAGGATCTTGATACCTAATAGGAAGTCTAACTTCTGCACCTATAACTACTGGGCACCCTTCGTCTGCAGATGCACAAGTCATGATTGCTCCATAGCCTTCTTTGGGATTAAATGCATCATCGTATTTCTTAGAAAATACAATCATCGCTCTAGATATACTGTCGTATCTGATTGCATACACTGGATTATGTTGATCGGCCAGTTTTGATATTGCGAATCCTTGTCTGCTCAATGTTTCTCCTATCACAGGAAACATAGCCGTAGCTTCAGTTCCTCCAGAATAACAATGCACACAGCGTATATCATAATATGCTGCCATTGTCTGCGCCCATATTTGAGAAAGATGGCTCCTCCTAGAGTTATGAGTACAGATAAAGTTAAGATTAATAGGTTTATCCTTTTTTCGTCTACCCTCTATATAAATTACCAATTCATCTAGCAGTTCTTTACGCTCTTGAGGAATACTGGTAATGTCAAAGGCTTCTATTGAGCTCTTTAATTTTTCGTACATATTTTTCTAATTATTTTAACAACATCCACCGCCTGGTGTACATGCATTCGAAGTCATTGCGCCCAAATCAACCATAACTTTTTCTTGAGGTACTCCGCAGTTATCTTTTGCAAGACAGTCCGTTTGTTTTGTAGTCAGTTTAAAATATTTACCATCGAAATCTAACCCGTATTTACCAATCGTTGCTCCTTGGTATTCTACCTCGATATCTAAGTCTCCAATTCCTAGCTTATTCTGAGACAATTCAATTATATGAACTAGCTTCTCAGGATGCAATCTATGATCATAGTCATCTGCTTCCCATAATTGGAAATTGACTACAGATTCGTGTCGAACTGTACCGCCACAGTCGATGAAGTCCTTTGTCACCTTACCTACTTCAGTAACATGAAAGTGATTAGGAACCAATGTCCCATCCGGTAATTCGAATGCAATAGTGGTTAAATTCTTAAGATGTGTTTTTATTTCTTCTAATTTCATTTGTTTAAAGTTTTTATGATTAACAACAACACCCACTTTCAGAACACCCACAACTGCAGGCATCAAAAAACTGAGTAAAAACAGACTTTATTTCTCCTAAAACAGATTGATCGATACAGTAACAAACACTCGTGCCCTCTATACTTCCTTTTAGTATTCCAATTTTCTTAAGTTCTTTTAAGTGTTGAGATATTGTTGGTTGTGCCAATCCTATCTCATCTACCAATTCACCACAAACACAAGAGTTCTTCTCTACCAAGTGCTGGAGAATGGCCACTCGTGCTGGGTGTCCAATCACTTTTGCAATCGCAGCGATTCTGTTCTGTTCTTCTGTAAAAATTTCTGTTTTGGTAAGTCCCATAATACAAAGGTAATCCTTTTATCGCAATATTGCAATATATAGTTTAAATAAATATTTGTGAATGGAAATATTAGTGCAAAAAGGAATTACCAAGTTATCCCTTGAAGTCCAAGAAGATTATTACGTCCTACTCATAAACAACATTCCGTCGGGCAAATTAGAAAAGCATTTTTTTATGTAATTGGAATCAACCGACTATCCTCCAACGCTGCAGTTCGATAGCCTTGAATCTTTAGGTATTCAGTTATTTGAAGCAAACTTTAAAATTCTTCTTTACCAGCATGCTTCACGAGTAAAATCATGTCCCACTCTTCTTCTAACGGTCCAATAATATATGGATTAGCATTCCCTTTGAATAATAGTTCACCACCCGCTTCTTTTAGGAATGAAAAAGTATGTTTATATATAACTTGTAAAAATCCCTTCCAGTAATTGCTGATAAAGGCATTAATTCTGGACAAGAAGTAAAATCAGCTGTATCCTTAAATCGAAGAAGATTAAGCATTACAATAGGCCCATTTATATCACTATTGAAAAATAAACGTCCTGACTCTTGTGTCACATCTAATAAGTTTCTTTCATCTATTAAAGAAATTTCGAAAACTAAAAAAGCCCGTTCTCATGAAGAACAGGCTTATATTTATTATAAACTTGGTAGTTTCTTAACTCTCAGGTATGTATAATCCATTTCCTGCGCCGCCCGAACTAGTTACTACAATTGCAGTAATGATACACAGTACAAATAAAGCTATTGCAAGCCCCCAAGTCAATTTTTCAATAAAGTCTGTTGATTTTGCTGCACCTAACATCTGGTTGGCACCTGATCCACCGAAAGTAGAATCTATTCCACCACCTTTAGGATTTTGAATCAATACTACTCCCATTAGAAGTACACAAACCAACGCAATTACGATTGTTAATGCTGTAACCATATTATTTCTTTTTTAAATTTTCAATTTTCGATGCAAAGTAACTACTTTTTTCTGGAAATATCAAGCCCAATTGCTTATACATCTTCTTAGCTTTCTTAGTATGGCCTTGTGCTGCCATTATATTAGCTAAAGGTTCTGATAAGATCATTTCACTTTTCTTCACCGATTCTTGAGCTACTTTCAACACTTTATTCTTTTTCTTCTTCTTTTTCTTTTTGCTTTTTTGCTTCCCTTTCACTCCTTTTGTCTTCATTTTCTTATCTATAAGGTCCCCATTAATTGATTTTTTCTCTAATAACCAATTTGCAAACTTAGACACTCCATCATAATTTTTCAACTTGAAATCATTCGTAGTTGCTTCATTTACAACAACATACTTTACTTCCTTTTTAATTTTCTTGGCTTTTCCTTTTACTGGCTTTGGTTCAAGTGACTTCTCCTGTTTTGTAACCTCTCCTTTCACCTTCTTTATCGAAGAGATTTTATTTTTTGAAGGTTTTGACTTCTTAGTTTTGGATATAGATTGAGTTTTAGCTTTCACCTTTTTCTTATCCAAAGACTTTTTAGATTTGGATTTTTTCTTTTTCTTATCTTCTTTAAGTTTATCTTTTTTCTTAGACAGCTTATTCTTAAAGTTTTCCTTTTCCTTTCCTTTACCTTTTTTCTTTGACTTCTTTTTAGGTTTCTTCTTTTTCGAGGTTTCTCCGAATATAGATTCTCTAGGATCTGAACTTTTGATAAACTCATCATTATTTATGTCTACTGTCCGCTCCTCTTGTGGATTGATTTCAGTATTAACGTTTTCACGGGTTTTATCGACTTCTATTTCGTCCTCTATTAGTTCGTTGTCTGACACGCCCACTACAAAAGATTTGTAATCAACTAGTCCAGCATACCTATCTACATCATTGCTTTTATTTATATCTTCATCATCAACATGGTCTATGTTCAGTTCTTCTAATTCATCATCTTCTTCTTTTTCTTCTTTTTTATCAGAAACTAGCATACTATCCAAAGCTGCAAAAGATGAAACTTCTTCCACCTCATTCAAAGTTATCTCGAGTACTTCATTTTCTACCTCAGCTTCTAGTATTTCATCTGCTTCCTCATGACTAACTTCATTGACTACAACTACTTTTGGACTGATCTCTAGTATATCATCTTCCAGTAAATCCTCAGAAACATCATCAACCAAATTGTGTGTCACAATTGGCGGAACTTCATCAACTAAATCTTTACTAATAGAAGCAGACTCATCTGTTACTATTTTGTCCTCATTAATTGCCTTATTTATATTCTTTTCCGCTAAAATCTTAGTTTCTTTTTTCGAAAGAGGTTCATAGTCTTGTGCAAAATACACCCCATAACTTTGATCATTATTAACATCAGTAGAAGGATTCATTTCACTCTTCAAATCAACCAGTAGTCTTAATGATTGGCTGTATGGCATTTCCTCTACCCATTCATTGAGCTCTTGGAAAGAAATCTCCGATAGACGTTCAGTGTCTTCTAAATAATATGCTATATTCTTTTTCATCTTGGACGAAGATATACATATGTGTTTAAGATCAAATAAAAATTGCCTTAAAAAATCAACAACTTAATAACAACTCCCAATTATGACAAAAATAAGCATATAAAATTTATATTTTTGGGACTAAATTTTATCATATATGGAAACTAAACTCAGTGTAAATATCAATAAAGTAGCCCTCATTAGAAATAGTAGAGGCGCTAACTTTCCCGACCTTCTAACAGTAGCAAAGGATTGCGAAGAATTCGGAGCGGAAGGAATAACAGTGCATCCAAGACCTGACGAAAGACATGTCACATACGCTGATATCCCTAAATTAAAGCAAATTGTA
>Ga0209187_1001437_pt1 | contig 27632 bp, 21 predicted proteins | sample BantaG_FD_187430 | JGI IMG/M metagenome (GOLD analysis project Ga0209187, IMG submission 187430) | Marine algal microbial communities from Bantry Bay, Ireland - BantryBay_4 metaG (SPAdes) (version 2) | ecosystem: Host-associated > Algae > Red algae > Unclassified | place: Bantry Bay, Ireland...
TTGAAACCGTTTTTATGTCCAACATTAATGATTGGAAAAAGAAGAATAAATCTGATAATCAGGCAATTAAACGAAAAGAGTTCTTTAAAAGGTAGGAATACTTTTTCAAGTTTTGAGACACCTACCTACGAGGTTTTTAAAACCTCGTAGGTGTTAAACCTGTTAAATATTTTACGTCCTCCCCGAAGCAACCAAAACAGCTTTATATCTGGCTCTAAAAAACAAACCATATACTACACCAAAGACAAAACCACCAATGTGTGCCCACCAAGCGATTCCGCCACCTGCACTTCCAGAAGTGAATATACTGGTGAATTGTTGGATAAACCAGAATCCTAAAAAGAAGAGTGCCGACATATAGAAGGATCGGAATATAAAAAATATTTTGATTTGTGATTTTGGAAACATCACTATATAGGCTCCAAGAATAGCGGCAATTGCACCACTGGCTCCAACTGTAGGAACCATACTGCCAGGGCTGAAATAGGCATGTACTAAAAAGGCAGTCAATCCGCCCAAAATATAAAAAAGGAAATAGGTTAGATTTCCTACAGTCGCTTCAATATTATCTCCAAAAACCCATAGGAACATCATATTACTAATTAAATGCATCCATCCACCGTGCATAAACATGCTTGTGAATAATGTGTGATAGTCTTCGCCTCGAGCAATTTCGACGGGAATACTGCCGTATTCGGTTACAAATTGATGAAGACCAGCTTGCCCTAAACTGAACTCATAAAGCCACACCAGGACATTTATTAATATAAAAGCGTAACTAAATATAGGTTTTGCACCACCTTTTACCTGATCATCGCCAATAGGAAAAATCATAATTGTATTTTTGCGTTAAAATGAAGTTACTTTTGTATTGGTAAATTTTTAGATCCAAATGATGAGACTAATTTTACCATTATTTGAAATAACTTCTATAAAAAGAACATGTTAAGTTTGCTACTTTATACGTGTTCTATCTGTTAAATTACATAATACAAATGAAAATATGTTGAGTTTTTGGGAATTACAATCTTTTTTGAATTATGATACCATTGTTGTAGGCAGTGGAATAGTCGGTTTATCAACAGCGATAAGCATAAAAGAAAAGGATGATACACAGAATATTTTGATTATTGAGCGTGGAGCTTTTCCAACAGGAGCCAGTACCAAAAATGCTGGATTTGCTTGTTTTGGATCGGTTTCAGAATTAATGGCTGATCTTGAAACGATGCCAGAAGAGGAGGTTGTTGCTTTGGTGGAGGAGCGTGTTAATGGTTTGCAATTGTTGCGATTGCGATTGGGAGATGATGAAATTGACTATAAGCAATATGGTGGATATGAATTGATATTTGAAGGACAGGAACACCATCTTGAAAATATTGAACGCATCAATGCTTTGTTGAAGCCAATTTTTGGGGAAGATATTTTTGAGCAGAAAGATGAAATGATTGCGGAGTTTGGTTTTAATCCAGAAAAGGTAAAGCATTTGATCTTCAACAGTTTTGAAGGACAAATTGATACGGGTAAAATGATGAAGCAGCTTTTGGAAGAAGTTCAGAAGCTTGGAATTAAAATAATTACAGGCAGTAAAGTGGTTACCTATGATGAAAAAGAGGAAGAGGTAAAAGTAGTGGTCAATAATTTAGATTTGGGTGAATCTTTTGCTTTTAAATGCCAACGACTTTTTATTTGTACAAATGCATTTACCAAAGAGCTTTTGCATGATATTGATTTGGAGCCTGGAAGGGGGCAAGTTTTGGTAACTAAGCCAATTGAAAATTTATCTTTCAAAGGAGTTTTTCATTATGATGAAGGCTATTATTATTTCCGAAATTTTGAAGATCGAATTATTTTTGGTGGAGGTCGAAATTTGGATTTTGAAGCTGAAAAGACAATAGATATTAAAAACTCGGAGGTGATCATAAATGGTTTGATAGAGCATTTGAAAGAATTCATTATTCCCGAAACGGAATTTGAGATAGATCATCAGTGGGCTGGTATAATGGCATTTGGAGCAAATAAGCAACCAATCGTTAAACAGGTTTCTGATCGGATATTTTTGGGTGTTCGTTTGGGTGGAATGGGTGTTGCCATCGGAAGTAGAGTGGGAGAGCGTTTGGCAGATTTGATTTTCCAAGAAGCATAATTGCGATTTTGATGACCGCTCTAATCATAACGACTTATAATAGACCAGAGGCTTTGGAGCTGGTTTTGGAAAGTGTGCTTTTGCAATCCCAAACGCCTGATGAGGTTTTGATTGCCGATGATGGTTCGACAGAATTGACATCTATTCTTGTAAAAAAATACAAGAATAAAATAAATAATTTGCAGCATGTTTGGCAAGAGGATACGGGTTTTCGATTGTCGGCAATTCGAAATAAAGCGATTGCAAAATCTTGTTGTGATTATTTGATTGTCATTGATGGAGATATGGTTTTGCACAAGGATTTTGTGAAGACACATATTGAAAATGCTTGTGAAAATTATTTTATGCAAGGATCGAGGGTTTTGTTATCGGAGGAGTTGACTAAAAAATCCATCCAAGAAAAAAAGATTGATTTTGGTTTTTTTAGCAAGGGAATCACCAACCGATTCAATGCGATAAGTTCGTTTTTGCTTTCTAAATTGGTGAGTACTGACAAATTTGATCATAGTAAAGTGCGTGGTTGTAATATGGCATTTTGGCGAAAGGATGTTTTAAAAATAAATGGATTTAATGAGGATTTTCAAGGTTGGGGTAGGGAGGATTCAGAGTTCGTAGTGCGTTTATTAAATGCTGGTGTGAAGCGAAGAAATTTAAAGTTGATTGCGGTTGCTTATCATTTATATCATCCAGAAAGAAAGGATCAAAAAGTAGAGATGACGGTCAATGATGAAATTTTACAAAAAACAATTGAGGGGAAATTATTAAGGTGTGATAATGGGATTGATAAATATTTGCCTTCGAGTAGTTTGTGACAATATTATAAATTTTGCGAAAACTGTCAATTTTGTAGTAATATCAGTTTTCTGTTGTGTCGAACCTCAGGCAACGTGCAAGAGTTATTGAAACAAGTCTGATTGATGTTTTGCTTATTTTGTGTCGAACCTCAGGCAACGTGCAAGAGTTATTGAAACAAGTCTGATTGATGTTTTGGTTATTTTGTGTCGAACCTCAGGCAACGTGCAAGAGTTATTGAAACAAGTCTGATTGATGTTTTGCTTATTTTGTGTTGAACCTCAGTCAACGTGCAAGAGTTATTGAAACAAGTCTGATTGATGTTTTGCTTATTTTGTGTCGAACCTCAGGCAACGTGCAAGAGTTATTGAAACAAGTCTGATTGATGTTTTGGTTATTTTGTGTCGAACCTCAGGCAACGTGCAAGAGTTATTGAAACAAGTCTGATTGATGTTTTGCTTATTTTGTGTTGAACCTCAGGCAACGTGCTAGAGTTATTGAAAAATCTGGCAATAATGTTTTTTGAAAACTTGAACGGTCTTTTGTTGAAGTTAATAATATTTAATTACGAATTGAACTGCCAATTATTAATTAATTTGTCAAATTGTTGTTGGAGTTAATAACTAAATTAAAATAATGCAATTGTTATGAGTCAGGTTGGGTCTTTTAGGAAAGATATTGGTGATGGATTAAAATCTTTTCCTTCAACTTTAAAATTTATTACAAAGAATAAAATGTGGCGGTATTTTTTAATTCCTGCATTTGTTGGGTTTTTCTGGTTCGGATTTGTGCTTTTTCTGGCAATTAAATATGTCGATGATATAGTTTTTTGGCTTTCGAGCTTTGTTGGATATAATGATTGGACTTTTTGGGGAGCGGAAAAGTTGGAAGGATTTTTTAATATTTTTATTGGTATTATTTTATCTGTCAGTGTTGCTTTACTATTTTTTCTTTCTTTTAAATATGTTTTGTTGATTGTGTTGTCGCCTTTTTTGGCTTGGATTTCGGAAAAAACAGAACACATTATAACAGGTACTACTTATGACTTTCATTGGGGTCAATTTTGGAAAGATGTTGGCAGAGGTGTTTTGATGAATTTTAGAAATATGAGTATGGAAATTCCAATTACTTTGCTTTTGTTTGCTTTTGGATTTGTTCCAGTGATTGGTTTTGCAGCACCTGTTTTGATATTTATTGTGAGTGCATATTTTGTGGGATTTGGTATGATAGATTATTTTCACGAAAGAAAAAGAATGGGCATTCGAGAAAGTGCCTCTGTTATAAAAAAACAAAAAGGATTGGCATTTGCATTTGGCGCAGGTTTTAATTTAATGATGTTTGTACCAATTTTAGGAACAATGATCGCACCTTTGTACACGATTATTGCCACCACAAAAACGGTTGTTGAGCGGGAGCAAAGGTTTAAAAAATTAGAAGAATGAAAGGCAATTTATATTTAATACCCAATTTGTTGGGAGGAGATGATACAGATATTGTTTCAAAAACTGTTTTGGATTCCATACAAAAAATAAAGCATTACATCGTTGAAAATGAACGCGATGCAAGACGATATTTGATTAAGTTAAAAATCAAAACTGCCATTGATGATTTGACTTTTTTTGTGTTGGACAAGCACGATAAAAGGCAAAATCTCGCAGAGTTTATTGAACCTTTGACACGCGGAATTGATGTTGGTTTAATTTCAGATGCAGGCTGTCCTGCCGTCGCTGATCCTGGTGCATTGATTGTGGCGGAAGCTCATAAACGAAACATTCCTATTTTTCCATTGGTCGGTCCTTCGTCGATATTGCTTGCATTGATGGCTTCTGGTTTGAACGGGCAGCAATTTTCTTTTTTAGGTTATTTGCCTATTCAACAAAATGAAAAAAGTAAGAAAATAAAAGAATTAGATAAGCAAATCGCTAAAGATAAATCAACTCAAATATTTATCGAAACGCCTTATCGGAATGATAAACTATTTGATGAGCTGGTGAAAAGTTGTAATAAATACACAAAACTTTGCATCGCATGTGATATTAGTTTGGAATCTCAATTTATAAAAACAAAAAGCATAGAAGCTTGGCGGAAGTCTAAGCCGAACCTTCACAAGCGACCAACTGTTTTTTTATTGGGGAGCTGATGATGAGGATTTTGTGGGTGAAAATTGAGAAAAAAAATCTTTGAGAAATCTGAGACGTGATGAATCACGTCTGTACGGTACGGTGGAGTTTTAAAATTATAGTATGTCTAAGCAACCAGTTTTAAGTTTTACGGATTTGGTAAAATTGCCACCAATGGCTCAATTTGTTTTGGTGTTGGTGTTGACGCTTGTGGTTTTATTTAGCTGTATATTTTGGACAGAAAACCCAGAAACCTATTTTGATATTTCCACAACAGGCGTAGGTTTTTATCTTTGGTTGAATACTTTCTTACTATTTTTTTCTAAGAAAAAGTTATTGTCTTACCTTTTGGTTTCTGTAATTGGTTTTGCCCTTTTAACTGTCATTTTAAATTATACAGCAGATTATTTATCACCAATTGTTTTGGCAGAATCTTTTGTTTATAAATCATTGATTGCAGCGACGAGTATATTTTATGGAGTAGCATTGGTTGTTACCGTTTTTGCCAAAACTTTGGGTGCTACATTTGGGTTGACGATGGGACGACCAGATGAAGGTGGTAAGAAAGAGGAATAAATTCATTTTTGAAAAAAAAGCAAATGTGTAAAAGTATACCCTCAACAAGCGAAGCTTGTTGGGGGATTATAATAATTGTTTGAAAATGTAGATGACTACTACATAAACTCACTTAATTCTAACCAGCGATCTGTCTTTGTGTTTATTTGCTCTACGACTTTTGCTAAATCTTTAGACCAATTCATTATTTCTTCAGAGTCGCCGCCTGCAATGAGTTTTTGTTCTAAATTTGATTTCTCAGTTTCTAGTTTTTCAATGTCTTTTTCAATCGTATTGAATTCTCTTTGTTCGTTATAGGAAAGTTTTTTCTTAGTTTGGTTTTCTTTGTCAGCTCTTTTTTTCTTAGGCTTTTCTACTTCTACTACCTGCGCAGCTTTAATTTTTGCCTCATTTGCTTTTTCCAAACGGTATTGTGTGTAGTTGCCTGGAAAATCTTTAACGACTGCATTTCCTTCAAATACGAAAAGGTGATCTACCAATTTATCCATAAAGTACCTATCGTGGGTTACCACTACTAGGCATCCTCTAAATTGTTGTAAAAACTCTTCCAAAACATTTAATGTTGCCAAATCCAAATCATTGGTAGGCTCATCTAGAATTAGGAAATTGGGATTTTTCATCAATACAGTCAAAAGCTGCAAACGTCTTTTTTCACCACCACTTAAAGTAGACACATATTTGAAATGACTTTCTTTGTTGAATAAAAAACGAAGCAGTAATTGCAGTGCCGACATTTTTTTGCCATTGGCTAAAACTATAAATTCAGCAACTTCTCTGATTACTTCAATAACTCTTTTGTCTTCATCCAGAACAATATCATCTTGTCTGAAGTAGCCAAAGTTTACGGTTTGTCCGATGTTTATTTTTCCTGCAGTTGGATTTTCCTTTCCAATCATCATGTTTAGAAAAGTAGATTTCCCTGCACCATTTTTTCCAACGATTCCAATACGATCATAGCGTTGAAATTTGTAATTGAAGTTTTTGAGAAGAACCAAATCTCCATAACTTTTATCTACATCACATATTTCCACGATCTTACTTCCGATGTAAGTTTCTCTTACATTTAATTTTACATCATCGTGACCCAGTTTTTGTTTGGATGTTTTTTCTATATCATAAAAAGAATCAACTCTTGATTTTGCTTTAGTGCCTCTTGCTTTAGGTTGGCGCCTCATCCATTCCAGCTCTTTTTTCATCAGCTTTTTAGCACTAGAAAGTTCCGCCTGTTGATTGTGTTCTCGTTCTTCTTTTTTTTCTAAAAAATAAGCATAGCCGCCTTTGTATTTATAGGAAACACCATTGTCGATTTCAATAATTTCATCGCAGACCTTGTCCAAGAAATATCTATCATGCGAAACGAGTAGGAGCGTGGTGTTTTTTGTTGTTAGGTAATTTTCCAACCATTCGATCATTTCTATATCAAGATGATTGGTAGGCTCATCTAAAATAAAGAAATCGGGTTCTTGCACCAAAATACTGGCAAGGGCAATTCTTTTCTTTTGACCACCAGATAATTGATGAACGGGTTGTTCTAAATTTGTTAATTCCAATTTAGAAAGAATCTCGCTGATTTTCGATTCATAGTCCCAAGCTCCCTTCTGATCAATTTCAGCCATTAACTTTTGCTGCTTACTTTCTAATGCAGGAGTTGGTTTGGCTTGTAATTGAACTAGGCAGGTTTCGTACTCTCTAATTAAGTTGAGAACAGGGTTGTCCGTATAAAAAATACATTCTTTAACTGTTGCATTTTCGTTCAGTACCGTTTGTTGTTCTAAAAATGCAATTTTTATGTTGGAGTGTATTTCTACTTTTCCAGCATCAGGCGTATCCAATCCAGCCATAATTTTAAGGAGGCTGGTTTTCCCAGTTCCATTTCGGGCTATCAAAGCAACCTTTTGTCCTTTGTTGATGCTAATGTTGACATCAGAAAAAAGCACTTGTGCTCCGTAAGATTTAGATAAATTGGCAGTAAATAGGTAATTCATTAAGGTCAGGGTCAAATGAGCGGCAATTTATAAAACAAAAATGACATCTCAAAGAGATGTCATTTTTTGCGAAAATATAAAAAAGGTAGAATAAACTATACTAATGAAAAAAATCTTCATATAATTAAAATAACCCTATTATGAATCTACTTTTTTAGTGCTATATTTTCGGTAAGTGAATTTGTATATTTTTGAATGTTTGTTTTTTGAATATTTTCAAAATAATTTTTTATAGACGATTCAACATTGCAGCTTTTTTGATTGTTAAAGACCATCCAATTTACTCCAGCGGCTACTGAAACCAATAGTATTAGTGTGACAATTTTCGTAAAGAAAGATTTATCTTTTGTATTTGGTTTTGCTATGTTTATACTTTTGTAAGTCACTGGTTTAAAATAATTTATAATGTTAGAATATAAAAAGGTGCCATGGTTTAATGGGGGCAACGTTAAATATTTATAAAATATCTTAGTAGTGAATGTGAGGCTTGGCTTTATATCTGTTTTAGATATAACTTTCAGATAATTAATATAGAGCAAAAAGTCTGCCAATTTTTGATATGATCTAAAAAATGAATTATATTGGGTCTATAAATTTGACCAATCGAAGAATAATTATTGATATTCAGGCTTTTACATTTTGGTTAAATTTTTTCCTTTTTTTATGTTTGAAATTTCTATAATATTAAGATTGTTCTAAAAAATGTCTATTTTACAGAATGGTTTGTATTCTTTTAACTAAAAGTGATCAATTATGAGGATTTTGATTTTGACAATGATAGGTGTTTTCTTTTGTGTGACTGCTTGTGTTCAAGCTCCCAAAAGCGATGATGCGCAGGTTTCTGATCCAAAAGTGGTAAAGCAAAACATTCCTGAAAGCAAAACCTACAACATCGAAACCAATAAAAGCCTTGTTACTTGGGTTGGCACAAAACCAACAGGCAGACACAATGGAAGCCTAAACATTACAAAAGGACGTCTTGGGTATAAAGATGGAAACATTACCAGTGGTAAATTTGACATTGATATGTCTAGCTTAAAAGTGTTGGACATGGATGATGAAAACAATAACAATTTAGCAGGGCACTTGATGTCGGAAGAATTCTTTAAAGTAAAACAGCATCCAAAAAGTACGTTCGTCATTACGAGTGTTGTTGCTTATAAAGAAGAAGGTGCAAAACCATTATTAAAAGGAGTAACACATACAGTGACTGGAAATCTTACAATGCTTGGAACAACCAAAAGCATTTCTTTCCCTGCTAAAATCAGTATTAATGCAAATACAATTAAAGCGGAAGCGAACTTTAACATTGATAGAACCAATTGGGGCATTAACTACAACTCTGATAAATCACTAGGAGACAAATTCATCCGTCCTGATGTTAACATTGGATTGAATATAGTTGCGGAGTAGGTTTTTAGAAGAAATTAGGACGGCGAGTATCCTCTCCGATAAAGTCGTCTCCCCGCTGTCCGTTGCAATGCATTGCATTCATACTAGCTCGTCATTTCGCACCTGATGCGAAATCTCAAAGCGACGACGAATGACCTTGCAATACATTTCCACTCGCATCGGGCGTAGTTTCGCGAGTTTGGGTGCGCTGTCGGTGAGTTTTTCCTCCGCGCTTCCCTTTCTATAAAGAGTGAATAACAAAAGAATATCGGATATTAAATAAACAAGGAATGCATTTATCAAAAGAAATAAAAAGACGACTTGACAAGTTGAAATCTAATGTAAAGTTAGCTTCGACAATTGACGGAACATTGCCCGATAGGTATTCTTTTTATAGTAAATCAGGTAGAAATTTCAGGACAGAGTTTGGCTCAACCAACGGCAATTTTTCTATTGTACTTTACGAGCGGACAGACAAACACAACTATGAGAATTGTTTTGCAAGAGGACTGTTTACTAACCTGGATAGACTTACATTGGTTATTGACCTTTGGGTTGATAAACAAAAAGACATTTCAGAAATCAAAAGCAAATTTGATGAACTCGAATTGTATTCAGGTTTTGAATTCCAAAACCCTAACCACGACATTGATAAAGCTTGGACAAAGGTTAAGAATATGTTCTTTAATAACACAGAATTTTGGAAACAGAATGAATGGAATGAAAGGTATTTAGAAATGCTAAATGAAGCAAAACGACACAAGGCTTTTGAAAATTATTTTCCATTCACGAGTCACTATTGGCTAAGGTTTAGCATTGACAAAGACATTAAAGAAACTTGGACGCTTGATACTTATATTATACCAACAATATATAGTTCCGAATTTCCAAATACGCTTGGCAAGTTCTATGTCTCATACAACGAGAAACCTATGGGCGGACAGTTTTTTGAAACAGCTAAAGAAGGACTCGACTTTTACTCGGAAAAACTGAAAGAAATAGAACCAATAAAGTGGGTCGGATACTGACAATGGAAAGAAACCTAGCTCATAATACCACAGCGTTTGAAATCATAGTACCTTAAAAGCGCAAGGGAAGTGCGGAGGCCGAACTTGTAGACGAAGGAGAGAGATATGCGAAACTACGCCCGATGCGAGTGGAAATGCCTTGCATTCATTGTCACGGATGATTGGTGAGAAATTTGCTACGAAGCAAACATGTAGAGACGTTGCATGCAACGTCTCCACGTGTGCAATGTCTCCGCCACAATACCCAAAACCAGTGATAATGAATGCAAGGCATTGCAACGGACAGCGGGGAGACTACTAAATCGAAGATGATCCTTGCCGTCCTAAATATTAATGCCTGAATGCAAGAATGCGAGAATGTTTGCTGGGTGGTGTTGCCACAATTTTTTAATCTGATGCAGCTTGCTCTTGCACATCTATTACTAAATAAAAAAGCCAATACTCCCATTCAGAAATATTGACTTTTAATTTTATAATATATTTTCAGTAAAATTTCCTCAATAAAGCAATCTTGCATTTATTGTTCCATCCACCTCTTTCATTTTAACCAAAACCTCATCGGAAACATCTGCTGAAATATCTAGTACAACATAACCAATATTGGGATTGGTGCTCAAAAACTGTCCCAAAATATTGACATTCATATCAGATAAAATGGTATTGATTTTTGAAAGCATTCCAGGTTTGTTTTGGTGGATGTGTAGCAATCTATGCGTTTTTCTGTTCTTTGGTTTTGGAAGATTTAATTCAGGAATGGTTTTACATCCAACCGTTTTTCCTTGATCCATAAAATAGGTGAGCTTGGAAGCTGCATCTATACCAATGTTTTCCTGTGCCTCTTGAGTAGAGCCTCCAATGTGTGGAGTAAGAATTACATTTTCCAAACCTTGTAGGGGAGAGGAGAATTTTTCTTCTTTTGATTTCGGTTCCAATGGAAATACATCAATTGCCGCACCACGTAAATTTCTATTTTCCAAAGCCTCTTTTAGCGCATCAATGTCTACAACATTCCCTCTACTCAAATTAATAAGTATTCCACCTTTCTTGATTTTTTGAATGGCTGCTTTGTCCATTAAATTTTTGGTGCTTTCTTCTGCTGGAACGTGTAAGGTTACCACATCAGAATTTTCCAAAAGATTATTGAAGTCTGCATTTGCAGCATTTCCCAAAGGCAATTTCAAAGCCGTATCGTAAAAAATGACTTTCATTCCAAACGATTCTGCCAAAACAGAAACCTGTGATCCAATGTTTCCATAACCGATGATGCCGAGCGTTTTACCCCTAAGTTCATAACTATTTTTCGCATCTTTCAGCCATTCACCACGATGAGCCGAGCTGTTTCTTTCTGGAATGCGTCTCATTAGCATGACACATTCTGCTATAACCAATTCTGCTACAGATCGTGTATTAGAGTGCGGCGAGTTAAAAACAGGAATACCCAATTTTTCTGCAGTTTCTAAATCTACCTGATTGGTTCCAATGCAAAAGCAACCAATTGCCATCAATTTTTCGGCTGACTTTATAACTTTTGCGGTCATTTGGGTTTTGGATCTCAATCCAACCATATGGACGCCTTTCAAAGCTTCGATCAACTCCTCCTCGGGAAGAGCGGTTTTTAATAAGGTTACATTTTCGTATCCAAACTTCTTAAATGTTTCTACAGCATTTTTATGAATGCCTTCTAGTAGTAAAATTTTTATTTTGTCTTTAGGAAAAGATGTTGCTTCCACTGTTTCTTATTTTTAAAATTTACTTTGAATTCTATGCTATGCTTTCTCCAGCTTTTAATTTCTCTGCGTTTTCAGATACTTTCAAAGCATCAATAATGTGCTGAATGTCTCCAGCTATAATAGAATCCAAACTATAGAGTGTCAAATTAATTCTATGATCTGTCATTCTTCCTTGCGGATAATTGTATGTTCTAATTTTTGCGGATCTATCACCAGTTGATACCATTGTTTTACGTTTACTGGCAATTGCGTCCATATGTTTTTTGTATTCTTTGTCATAAATCCTTGTACGCAAAGCGGTCATTGCAATCTCTCTATTTCGCAATTGATTTCTACTCTCCTGACTTTCGGCAACCGTTCCAGTTGGAATATGCGTAACACGAACGGCAGATTCCGTTTTATTTACGTGCTGTCCACCTGCGCCAGATGCTCTAAAAGTGTCCCATCTCAAATCAGCAGGATTGATTACAACATCCACATCTTCCGCTTCAGGTAAAACGGCGACAGTTACAGCAGATGTGTGAACCCTTCCTTGCGATTCTGTTTTGGGAACTCTCTGTACACGATGTACACCAGATTCGTATTTAAGTTCTCCATACACATCTTCACCCGTAATATTTATGGATACCTCTTTATAGCCACCTGAGCTGCTCTCATTTTGAGTGATAAGCTCCATCTTCCAGCCTTTTTTATCCATGTATCGCGTATACATTTTAAATAAATCTCCAACAAAAATACCAGCTTCATCACCACCAGTTCCCGCTCTAATTTCCATAATGGCGTTTTTACTATCCTCTGGATCTTTGGGAATTAAAAGTTGTTTGACTTCTTCTAAAAGTTCTGTTTCCCTAGCTTCTAAATCAGCCAATTCCAATTTAGCCATCTCTTTCATTTCAGGATCATCGTCATTTTTAAGAATGTCTTTATTGTTTTCGATGTTGCTTAAAATGTCTGTGTATTCGTGATACCCATCAATGAGAGGCTGCAAATCTTTGTACTCTTTGGTCAAAGATTTGTATCTCTTCATGTCGGAAATCACCCCAGGATCACTGAGTTGTTGTTCAACATCAAGGTATCTGGATTTTATGGCTTTAAGCTTGTCTAACATTGGTATTATTTATTTCAGGATGCAAAAATACCGTTTGATAAGGAGAATTACGTATTTGTAGACAAAAAAACCCCGTCATTCCTTGATTTTTCACATAAAAGAGACGGGAAAATTCAAATTTAGATCATAAAAAACTATCAATTTGGTCTGCTCTCAACTTGATTGTGGTTAAATTCTACCCGCTTGCCCGCTGCAATGTATGGAACTGGTTTTGGTCGTTTTGGGGAGACGCGATGAATCGCGTCTCTACGTATTGCTTCGTTGTCAATTTGCCTAGGAATACGAATACTTCGGCGACCATTTGGTCCCATCGTCTTCCAGCAAATCAAACATATGCCAAACTGAGCAGCAATGCCAATACTTCTTTTTGCTTTTCTGCAAATTCTTTTTGTAGTATTGCGATTTTTTCTGTTGGGTTTTGCATTTTTTTGGTGGTTTTGGGGTGATGATGTTTGAATTTAGCTTTTACGTCATTTTGTTATAGGCTATTCCATTTTTTAAAAGGTTTGACCTAACTGCCTAAACATATCGATTGTTGTTAGATAACTTACTCCAAATTGAATACAAACATCAGGAATTTTTATTTTTTTCTTGCTGTTTGGTTCACTTTTTTCATGTGTAATTAATGGAATGCCTTTATTTAAAGCATAGGAAACTAACCAAGCATCTGCTTCATTAACATCTAGGAATTCTGCTAATGCTGAAGGTTTATAATGTGATGATCTGGAATTAGCCCATATTGCTATTGATGCATATTCGGCAAGAACAGTACTACTATTTTGAAAAAAATTATCAGGTAGGTTTGTTTCACACCAAGATTTTAGGTCATCTTCATTTTGATAAATCTCATTCTTTACCTTGTCTAAACTAATTATATTTCCATTAGTAGCAAGTTCCTTTACTTTATTCCAAAAGCTTGGAGCAACATCAAGAGGATAAATTGCTCTATGTGCCTGGATGAAAAAATTAGAATCGACTAAAAATGTACTCATGTTTGATAAAGATATTCTTTAACGAAATTTGCATAAGTATCACCCTTGAGTCCAGTTAGTTTGTATGCATCTCGGTATAAAATTTTTTGCTCCCTTACAGCATTGTCAACAAAGCCTGCAAATCTTAAGCTGACTCGTTTTTTTGCCGTGGCATAAAAGTTTCCACCACTCCCTCTATTAAGTTTTAAGTTATTAATATTAGAAATGTAATTATTATAAAAAGCAAAGAATTTCCTTTTAGAAATTAGTTTCAAATCTAATGTTCTTCTAGCTATTACAATTGGACTTACCTTGAATATTTTATTTAATTTTAGAAAGTTTTTTTCTTCTTTCCAGATACTTAGTAAGTGGCCTTCAGGAACAAGAAATTCAGCAGCAACTTTATCACATAAAATTTCGATTGGATCATTGGCTGGCAATAATTTTTTCATATCAAACCCTGCAGATTGACCGATCCAAATATGGGCTAATTCATGCAGTATTGTAAACATTTGAGCTGCTTTTGCATCAGCAGAATTAATGAACATAAATGGAGCAAATTTATCTACCAAAACAAATCCTCTGCATTCTTCGACGCTTATTGTTCTTTTAGCATTATAGCCTACTATTCCACTAAAATTAACAACTATTCCTTTTTCTTCAATCCGAATTGCTAAAAATTCCAATGCTTGCTCCCAAGTATTGTGATCACTTGCCCAATTAGATTGTAAATCAAGAGTTTTCCTTATATCATTCGCTATCTTTTTGTAAGATGTCTTTTCATTATATTTACCTACAAATTCTAAAGGTGTATGATCTTCTTCTTTAAGATATTCAATTAACCAATCTTGACGTTTTTGAATGATTTGCACTGTGTCATATACATTAAGAGATACATTTTTTGTAATACCCTTCCCTGTCCTAAAGAAAGGAAAGTTAAGTTCTTCTTTAGGCGGCTCTTTTAAAAACAGATACCCAAAAGGTACATTCACCCTCTTAGAAAAAGCTTCTAACTGTTTAACAGTTGGTTTTTTAGAAGCAGTTAACCAATCATTTACTTTGGGATTGGCAAGTAGATATTCCTGTATCTCGTGACCAGCACGGATAATCGCCCATTCTATTAAGTTATTGTTTATATCTACTCTTGTTGTTGGCATTTAGACAAATTTAATTATTCTATTTATCAATTGCTATTTTGTTAATGCTTTTTTCTTTCTCGTAGCCTAATTTCGCATTGTGTTAATTATATACAGATACAGACCTTTTAGCTTACTTTTTTTAGCAATTCTTCCAGTTTGTATTTTTTATAATTTATGATTTTTTTTCTATCGACTTGAAGTAATTCATTTTTACTTTGAATCAACAACCATAAATTCGGGTCAAGATCAAATATTTGACCTAACTTGAATGCGAGATCAGTATTTATCTTTCTTCTTCCTTTAATGATTGAGCTTAAATTCGATTCTTCCAAATCAATGTATTTAGCAAATACTTTATTCTTTACTTTAATCGCTTTTAAATGATTACTAAGAAATTTTCCAGCATTTATTAATTCATTCGGTTCTGTTTTGTTGACGTAACTTTCCATTTGAAGTTTGAGAGAAAACAATTTAATTTTTATTTTATCTTCTGGCGATTGCTTTTTTGAATGTTCAACAATAGCTTTTCTAAGAGCTTTGAATTCTTTACTATTTGTATTAACCACACCTTTACCCGATCCATTAACTCCGCCTGGATTGATTATTTTCTTCTCTTTCGCCATAACTTATTGGTTTAAATATGTGTCAATTAATTTAAGTCCCTGTATTGGATCAATAAACATTCTTTGTCCCGTGCTGCTGGTAGTAAGTTTGGGGTCAATAGCTGATGTTAGACTACAACCTGTCAAATATTAAAATCCTAGAGTATAAAGTTATGAAGGTTAGAGCTTTGTTACAAGATTAGTTCAGGTAATAAGGTTTAAAAGTGTAGGTTGTAAATAACCACTTTTGCCCCTTGTTTATCATATGTTGTATTTAAAAATTCATGTTTGGTTCTTCCCATCTGCTATAGTTCGTTAATTCTTCGAATGGTTCTTCAGGATATTGAATTACATTAATAACTTTTACTGGTTTCTTCATTATTGATTCTCTATCTTGGCTATCAAAATCATTTTCGAAAAATCCCTTAATCATTAATTCACTCAATGGCTCGTATATTTTAAGTTCAGATATGCTTATCGAAAGAAGCACAATGCAAGGATTTCCAATTTTTTTAAGAGATGATGAATCTTTGTTGTCCATATAAATTGCTTCGCCACCCCAATATCCAAAAAATTTACTTAATCCATCCTCTTCATTTAAAGTTGAAAGACAAAGAAAAAAATAAGCCATGCCAGTTCTATTCCAAACTTCATATTCTTGTTTTTGAAGAAGTTCATTCCTGAAATCAGTTGATATTAGTCCTTTGGAGTATGCAATACTAATTTTGTTCTTTGCAAGCTCTTGGGAGAGTGGTCTAAGCCCTCCTTCTTTAAGGTTGACTACTTCCTCATCTAACAATCTTGTGCAATGAATCCCAATTATTTTATAGCTTGAAAGAGTTTGCTCTAATTGACGTATTAATTCTTCAAATTTAGATTTATAATTATTTTCTAACTGATCTTCTTCGGCAAGATAGTTTTTAATGAGCTCTGTGTTTTCCTTGAATATTGTTAAAAACTTAGTTGGCCAAGTTTCAATTCTATCTAAAATTATATGATTATCAGTTTTTAAATTCATAATATTAAGTTTTTATATTACACATAATGATTTGTGTAAATATTGTACTTGTTGATGGTAAGTTCGGGGTCATCAACTAATGTGCGACTACAGCACAATCGACCGTGACTCGACAAAAAATAAGAAGCAGCCGCCTTTGCAAATAATCACTGCCTTTTCCTAACCGCCAAAACTGATTCAGGAGCATGTACTTTTGTCCAGTGTTGGCAGCATTTTCTATTTCAGATCATATTTATTTAACCTAGAACCAATCAAATTTGCTTATACACATAGCTTTGAGGGCATTTATATACAACTAATTTATAAATTCTTTTTTGTATTGATTATACCAAATTAGTTCTTCTTGTAAAAATTGATCTTCTTTTAAATATGGAGATTTAGCTATTCCAAGTTTAAAGCCCAAATAAACAGAAAAGAATGGATTAATTGTCATGTTGCTTTCTCTAGGTTTATAAATTTTCCCATACTTTATTGCAACATAAGCCTCATCTTTTTCTAAGGATAATAAATTAAACATTCCAATACAGATCCTTCTTCCTAGTAATTTTTTTCTAAAACGTTTAAGTGATTCAGGAGGATACATTTCATTTGATATAGCCTCCTGAACCTCAATAGTTTCAGTCTGGACATCATCAATCCCATTTTGTAAATTTTTAATAAGTTCTATATATTTTTCTGCTCGCAAATTTATATCCTGATTCATTATATAATAATCTTTTGCTAATCTATGCAAACAATAATAATAATAATAATTCGGGGCAATTTTTCTTCCATATCCAGAGGTCCATACTTTAGTTTTTGGAATTTTAAATTCTTCCTTTGTCTCAATTTTAATTTTTGTAATTCCTTTTTCTTCATTTGAATTAATCGGATATAATGAAAATTGATAATTAGATTTTTCAATTTGTGCTAAAAATTCTAATAGTGATAAACGGATTCGACTTTTCTCTATTTTTACATCAGTAAATGAAATGACTCCTAATCTAAAAAATTTTTTTACTTCATTTAATTGAGCATACTGCAAAATCACTTCATCGTTTGAACTATTATCTAATGGATATGTTCTTAATTCAGAAAATGCATTATCTAATTCATCTTTCGCAATCAAATCTCTAATCTTATTTATATTTACATTTTTATTCATCTCCTAAAAAATATTCAACTCTCTTTAATTATCAGTATCCATATTTCTCTAAGTTTGAAGGACACATATTACAAAACAGTCTAAACTTGGAAGATACATCTTGACAAAGATAACCGGATATATTGAATTTCCATTGATTAGCTATCTTAGCCTATCCTATTCCCTCATGTCCCTCATGTCCCTCATGTCCCTCATGTTTTGATTGCTGCCAACAATAATATATACACCGTTCGATGAAATTATAATCAACGATCAATTATTAAGTTTTCCTCCTTAAAAAGACCAATAAGTATGCATATAGATTTATAAACAGTTCCCTATTCATGAACGATAAAATTTCGCAGCCTAGTAATTTCCTTTTTCAATGAACCCATATTTTCAAATTTCATTAGCTTTAATTCAATAATATGCAAGTCAGGATTGTTTTTAGAAATTTCCATTTTTAGAATTTCGACATCTTTTATCAAGTCGTTTTTACTCGCGTGTTGGGCAAAATTTTGTTTGAAATTGCGAATGTGTCAGATGAAAACGTGATTAAATTGTTACACTGAACTAAGTTATTTATCTTTATGTTAATTATTTATTCGGATGACCACAGAATATTTCAAAAATGGGAAAGAAGAAAATGAAATTAGTACGATTTGATTGGGCAATGAAACGTATGCTTCGTGATAAAGCAAATTTTATTGTTTTGGAAGGATTTTTATCTGTGTTATTACAAGAAGATGTTAAAATTAAAAGTATCTTAAGTAGTCAGGGGAATAAAGAAAGTGAGGATGATAAATACAATGATGTAGATATACTAATAGAGAATGAAAAAGGAGAATTAGTTATTGTAGAAGTTCAAAATACAAAGCAACATGATTACTTTCATCGAATATTGTACGGGGCATCTAAAATAATAGCAGAGTATATTAAGGAAGGGGAAGCTTATGAAAATGTGAAAAAAGTAATATCAATTACGATTGCTTATTTTGATTTAGGTCAAGGTGAAGATTATGTGTATCATGGGAAAACAAGTTTTAAAGGTATTCATATGGGCGATGTATTGTCATTGTCTTTTAAACAACGAGAATTATACAAGAAATCGAAGGTATATGAGATTTATCCTGAATACTGGATAATCAAAGCAGGGATATTTGATGAGAAAAAAGTTGAGGATGAACTGGATGAATGGATTTACTTTTTTAAAACAGGAGAGGTTTTGGATGAGTTTACAGCTGCGGGTTTAGAAGAAGCAAAAGATAGGTTAAATAAAATGAAGCTAAGTGAAGAAGAAAGGAAAGAGTATGATGCTTATGTAGAACGATTGCGAAAAATAGCTAGTCAAGAATTAACAGCAATGGAAGATGTAAGAGATTTAATTAAAAAAGAAGTCAAGAAGAAACAGGAAGATACAATTATAGGTTTATATAATAATAATGTTTCTATAGAAATAATAGCTCAGTCGTTTCAAGTTGCGGTAGATTATGTGATTGCATTACTAAATGAAAAAGGAATGTTAAAGTAAAATCGCCCAACAAAATACATCCGTCCATACTTGCTGAATTGGTTAGAAGGTTGGGAAAGGGTGGTGCTTATTTGCTAAAGGCATCAAACGTCTTGTGTACTTAAGCGGTCGATTTGATGCAGTCGAAGATTATAAAGGAAACCTGAATCTACTCATCAGCAAGTACGGTGGGTGTGCAATCGTCAAATCAACCGTGTTAAGGGAAGTGCGGAGGACGAAATTACCGACAGAGGGCTTAAATATGCGAAACTACGCCCGATGCGAGTGAAAATGTTTTTACACGTGTAGACAAATACCAACGAGGATTTAAAATCTTGCATCACGTGTGAAAGCATTGCAGCGGACAGCGGGGAGACTACTAGACCGAAGATGATCCTCGCCGTCCAAAAAAATGCTTCAATGCTACAATGACTTTGTGCTAATACCACCATGAAAATTGTGGCAGTAACACAGCAACATTCTCGCACCCCACACCTCATTAAAGCATCACAGCATCGTAACATTAAAGCATTCCCTACATATTCCTCCTATACTGCCCACCCACATCATACAAAGCATTCGTCATTTGCCCAAGCGAGCAATATTTACTTGATTCCATTAACACATCAAAAAGATTGTCGTTGTTGATGGCTCCTTTTTGGAGTTTGTCTAAATATTTTGGTGATTCTTTTTCAAAGCGTTTTTGCAAAGATTTTAACGTGGCAATTTGTGCTTCTTTTTCCTCTTTGTCAGAACGGATGACCTCATCTGGAATGATGGTTGGTGATCCATCGCTAGATAAAAATGTATTGACACCTACAATCGGATATTCGCCTGTGTGTTTTAAGGTTTCGTAATACATGGATTCTTCCTGAATCTTGCTTCTCTGGTACATTCTTTCCATTGCTCCCAAAACACCGCCTCTTTCTGTGATGCTGTCAAATTCAGCTAGAACAGCTTCTTCTACCAAGTCTGTCAGCTCTTCTATTATGAAGGAGCCTTGGATTGGGTTTTGATTTTTTGCCAATCCTAATTCTTTGTTAATGATGTGTTGGATTGCCAAAGCTCTTCTTACGGATTCTTCTGTTGGTGTGGTGATTGCTTCGTCGTAAGCATTTGTGTGCAGGCTGTTACAATTATCATAGATGGCATAAAGAGCTTGCAAAGTTGTTCGAATATCATTAAATGAAATTTCTTGTGCGTGTAAAGAACGTCCTGAAGTTTGAATGTGATATTTTAGTTTTTGCGAACGGGCATTTGCTTTGTAAAAATGCTTCATTGCTTTTGCCCAAATTCTTCTTGCTACTCTTCCAATTACAGCGTACTCAGGGTCGATTCCATTGGAGAAGAAGAACGAAAGGTTTGGAGCAAAATCATTGATGTCCATTCCTCTTGATAAATAATATTCCACATAAGTAAATCCATTAGAAAGGGTGAACGCCAATTGGGTTATTGGGTTGGCTCCAGCCTCTGCAATGTGATAGCCTGATATGGAAACAGAGTAAAAATTACGAACGTTTTTTTCAATAAAATAGCTTTGGACATCTCCCATTAATTTCAATGAAAACTCCGTTGAGAAAATACAGGTGTTTTGTGCTTGGTCTTCTTTTAAAATGTCAGCCTGTACTGTTCCTCTGACTTTGGAAAGTGTCGAAAGTTTAATCTTTTCATAAACATCTTTGGGTAATACTTGATCTCCTGTAACACCCAATAACATTAAGCCTAAACCGTCGTTTCCTTCTGGTAAATCTTGGTTGTATTTTGGTTGTTCAGTGCCTTTGAAAATGTCTTTTAATTTTTGTTGAACCTCGGCTTCTAGCCCATTTTCTTTGATGTAAAGTTCGCACTGTTGGTCAATTGCCGCATTCATAAAGAAGGCTGTAATGATTGCCGCTGGACCATTGATGGTCATAGAAACGGAGGTCGTTGGATCGGATAAATTGAAACCAGAGTACAGTTTTTTTGCATCATCTAAGCAGCAAACAGAAACACCAGAGTTTCCGACTTTACCATAAATATCTGGACGGTGATCTGGGTCTTCTCCGTAGAGTGTAACAGAATCGAAGGCGGTAGATAATCTTGCAGCAGGCAAGCCTTGACTTACATAGTGAAAACGTTTGTTGGTTCTTTCGGGACCACCTTCACCAGCGAACATTCTTGTTGGGTCTTCGCCTTCTCTTTTGAAAGGGTAAACTCCTGCGGTAAATGGAAATTCACCTGGAACATTTTCTTGCAAATTCCATTTTAAAATGTCTCCCCAATCTTTGTATTTTGGAAGGCTGACTTTTGGTATTTGTGTATGAGAAAGCGATTCGGTATGTGTATCAATTTTGATTTCCTTGTCTCTAACTTTAAATGTATAAACGCTGTCTTTGTATCTTTTGATTTTATCTTCCCAATTTTCTATTACTTGAAGGTTTTCATTAGAAAATTTGAGTTTTACTTTTTCTTCTAGTGAAATGATTTCTTTCTTTAGATTTTCGTTTTCATCATTAGCTTCTCCTTCACTGTTTTCAATTAACTTGATGCTTCCTTTTAATTGATAAAGTTGAGTTGCGAGGTCTGCTTGATCGTTTACCCATTTGTCAAAATTTCGATTATTGTCTGAAATTTCGGATAAGTATCTAACTCTTTTTGGTGGAATGATGAATATTTTTTCAGACATTTCATCCGTTGCAGCAAATTTAGAGGCGAAGTTGCTTCCTGTTTTTTCTTCTATTGTTTTGATTAATGTTTTGTAAAGTTTGTTGACTCCTGGATCATTGAATTGCGAAGCGATGGTTCCGATGATCGGTAGTTCTTCATCTTTTTTCTCCCATAGTTGATGGTTTCGTTTGTATTGTTTACAAACATCTCTGTGAGCATCCAATGCCCCTTTTTTATCAAATTTATTCAAAGCAATGACATCTGCAAAATCCAGCATGTCAATTTTTTCTAATTGGGTTGCTGCGCCATATTCGGGTGTCATTACATACATTGCAACATCTGCATGTTCTGTAATTTCTGTATCTGACTGACCGATTCCCGAAGTTTCTAAAATGATTAAATCAAAATTGCTCGCCTTTAAAACCAATAGAGCTTCATCTACAGATTTTGATAGAGAAAGATTGGATTGACGGGTTGCGAGTGATCTCATATAAACACGATCATTGTTGATTGCATTCATACGTATTCTGTCTCCCAACAAAGCACCGCCTGTTTTTCTTTTTGATGGATCTACAGAAATGATGGCGATGTTTTTTTTCTGATCAAAATCACTTAAAAACCTTCTAACCAATTCGTCAACAACTGAAGACTTTCCAGCTCCACCTGTTCCTGTAATTCCCAAAATTGGAGTCTTGCTTTTTTTGGCTAAAGATTTAAGTGATTCTAAATTGTCTTTGTTTTCTTCTGGAAAATTTTCCAATGCACTTATCAATTTTGCAATTGACTTGTGTTCGTTTGGAGCTAAATTTTTTGCTTCACCGTTGAGATTTTTTCCAAGAATGAAATCTGTTTTTTCTAGGACATCATTTATCATTCCTTGTAATCCGAGGGTTCTTCCATCGTCAGGAGAGTATATTTTTGATATGCCGTAATTGTGCAATTCTTCGATTTCAGAAGGAAGAATGGTTCCACCGCCACCACCAAATATTTTGATATGTTCAGATCCATTTTCTTTGAGAAGATCATACATGTATTTAAAAAACTCATTGTGTCCGCCTTGGTAAGAAGTTATGGCAATGGCTTGAACATCTTCCTGTATGGCAGCGTGTACAATCTCTTGAACGGATCTATTATGCCCTAAATGGATAATTTCAGCTCCTGAAGCCTGCATTATTCTACGCATAATGTTAATGGCTGCATCGTGTCCATCGAACAAAGAGGCTGCTGTAATGATTCTTATCTTATTGGTTGGTTGATATGGTGTTATGGTTTGCATATCTTATTTTTTAGTTATTGCTTGTGCTTAAATGACGGGAAAACAATAGCTTACGCATTTTGTGTCTTCTTTTATCGTTACTTTATGTAAAAATATATCTTTTCCGCCATATGGCTGACCGTTTGACGATCAATTAGGTTTTTTTTTAATTTTGATTAATATTTTTGGCTTTTGATCCTTGGTAAAAAGTTAAAAAGCAAGGGAAGCGTGGAGGACGAAATTGGCGACGGAGGGGCGAAATATGCGAAACTACGCCCGATGCGAGTGGAAATGTTTTAGTAAAAACATTGCAGCGGGCAGCGGGGAGACTACCAACTCGAAGAGGATACTCGCCGTCCCCTCAATCAAGTTGAGGGCAGGCTTAAAAAAGTTGAAAGTTGAAAATTGAAAGTTGAAAATTATGAATTGTCATTAAACCACAGAAATTTCTACTCTTTTCAATAAAGGCAAACTTGTACTCATATTAACTGGATCAAAAGTAGATGTTAAAACAATACAAAATCATCATAGAAAAATCCATTATTATTTGCAAAGACTAATGTTTAGTACATTGAGAATAACTATTATATGAAACCTAAAACAGATGCTCATCGTATTGTTTAGTGTATTCAATTTTACTCCCCTCTCCAAGAGCCACGATTATTCGTTTTCTTGAACACAATTAATGTTTCCCCTATTTCTCCTAATCATATCCAATAATTTCAAAATCGTATTGTACAGATTTTCTGTCAATCTAAATGCGCCAATAGCATGCCGAAGTATTTAGCTGTAATTTTTTGCTGTCTAATGAATATATTCTTTTTAAATGCACAAGATATTGTAAAAGAATTTCAAGACATTAATTCATCTTGTGCTTTTGACAAGATGCATAATGATCATTTAAACAAAAATAAAAAATATCGGGAGCGTTTTCAAGAGAGAGAACGGGAAATTCTGGAAAGGACTGAAAAGAAACTTGGAGAAGACCCAATAAAGGCGGAAGAGGAAGATGTCTTGACTGTTCCTGTTGTAATTCATGTTGTCCATAGAGATAGTGTTCCTATCGGGCTTTATGAAAATTATTCAGATTCACTTATTGAGGCTAGAATAGCTGAAGTAAATAGCATGTTTGCTCACGAAAGTGGCACTCTTTTCAATAATCCGCACGCTGGTAGAAATACAAATATAAAATTTTGCTTGGCGACTAAAGATACCATTGGTAATCCTACCACTGGTATTGTTCGTCATGTTGATGATGTATTGACATTTGATGTTGTGGATGTTTGGAGTGGACCTGTCGTTCCTGCTTATCAGTGGAATCCAGAGGATTATTTGAATATATTTATTGTAACTCAAATTACAGGATTTGGAGCTTATGCCAATCTTGCGATGGCACACGGTGAAACTTATGATGGTGTTGTTATTGGGTTTCAGATGAGTCCAGAATCTTGGGCGCATGAGTTGGGACATTACTTAAATCTTTATCACGTATTCAATGAAGGTTATGAGGGATATTGTCCACAAAATAATAATTGTTTAATCAACGGTGATAGAGTTTGTGATACGCCACCGATGCAATTGCACTTTTTGGATTGTGCTGATCCATCTGTCACACGAAATTCTTGTTCAAATGATGCGGCAGATACAACGGGTTTAAATCCTTTTGGCAATGTTGATTTTGAAGATCCAATTAGAGATTATATGAGTTATGATTATTGCAAACAGTATTTTACAGAAGGTCAAAAAATAAGAATGCGTGATGCATTATTAAATCAACGTTCTAGCTTATTGCAATCCAATGGATGTACTCCAAATAATAACAATCATGATGTTGCCATTGTAGATATAAATAAGCCAAATGGTTTGCTTTGCCAGGATCGGACTATACCTGAAATTACCATTGCAAATTATGGTATTCAGACATTGACATCTGCTGAAATCATTATTCATGTTGATGGCACATTGGAGAATGTTGCTGGTTGGACAGGCTCTTTGGCAAGTGGCGAATCAGAAACAATTTCTTTGCCAGAGCTTTATGCTTCTTTTGGTGAACATACTTATAAAGTTACCCTACAAAATCCGAATGGTTATGGAGATCAATTCCCTGGAAACAATATTCTGACACAAAACTTGTTAAGAGTTGATCCAATCTTTTTGCCTGTTAGAAATTATTGTCAATTTTCTACCTTTAATAATACCGTTAATCTTACATCTGGTGTACCAGATCCAGGTTGTGATAATTATCAAGGGAATGATACTTGGTTTGAGTTAATTGTTCCAGGCACTGGTCATATTATCTGCGAAGGTTTAGCAGTAGATTTTCCAAATGGAGGAATGGCTTTGTATGGTGGAGATTGTAATGATTTAAAATTATTGGTTTGTGAGGATTATGGAGCTTCTGGATATATGCCTAAGATAGAAATGCACGGACTGACTCCAGGAGAAAGAGTTTATTTGAGGTTTTGGGAATATGGAAATGATGAGTTTGGGGATTTCAAAGTTTGTGCTTATGAAGGGAATGGAGAAACAACAGATTTAACCATTACAGATTTTTATGCTCATACTGCTAGCAGCACTCCATATGCAGGTTTACAAATTTATACTGAGTTAAAAAATATTGGATCAATTTTGAATGATTTTTATACGATTGGATATTATTTGTCAACCGATCAAGTTTTGGATGGTGGCGATCAATTGTTAGATCAACATTGGGCTTATAAAATTAGTACTTCTGAAACAAAAAATATTACAACAGGATTGTATTTACCAGGACCAGGTTTGTTGGCTGACGGAAATTATTATTTGATAGCAAAGACAGATTTTATTAATAAAGTAGTTGAGCAAGATGAGAGCAATAATATAGCAATTACTCCATTACAGATTACATCATCGTCATTTGATCAAGCGGATGTTTATACAGATACACATACTGTTTTTCCTCCAGTTGCAAGTCCGAATGAATCGTTGAATCTTGGATGTTTTTATAGAAATGGCGGTCTAGGTGCAACAGGTACAACCTATTTGAGATACTTTATTTCTAATGATACAATTTGGGATTACCAAGATACCTATTTAGGAGGAAAAGGGCAGTATGGAATGTTGCCATCAAAGTCTCAATATATGTATGGTGCTTATACCGTTCCAAACTTGCCAGATGGAACTTATTATATCATATTTGCGAGTGATGAAAACAATAATGTTTATGAAGCCAATGAGTTAAACAATGCTTCATTTGTACCTTTTGAGATAAAATCTAATAAGTATGTTTCACAGATTCAAATCAAAGTATTTTTGGAAGGATTTATGAATGGAAATACGGGTCAAATGACTACAAAATTGGTTGAAGAAAGACTTGTGCCAGGTTTGCAGCCTTATTGGGATGCGCCGTGGAATTATCTTGGACCTGAGAACTTTGTTTATTATCCGCCTGATATGGTTGATTGGGTAATGGTTGAAGTGAGAAAAGGGATTCCAGGAACAGGTACAGAGCCTCAAATGGAATTGGTTGAAAGGCGAGCTGGTATTCTAAACAAATATGGATGGATAAAAGATGTTGACGGTGTGACTAGTTTGAAATTTTATAATATTGATCCTTATCAGCAGGAGAATTATTATTTCGTTGTTCGACATCGAACGCATCTTGATATAATGACGCAAAGTACAATTGTTACTCCGATAGGGCAAGTTTATGATTTCAGCACAAGTCAAAATAAAGCCTATGGTGCTCAACAGCAGAAGTTGATAAACAATGTTCCAACGATGTATGCTGCGGATTATGATTGTAATGGGATAATTAATAATTTAGATTTTAATAGCTGGTTCTCGGATAATGCAAATGTTGATGCCTATGTTTCTTGGGATGGCGATGGGAACGGGATTGTTAATAATTTAGATTATAATCTGTGGGCCAATATCAAGAGTAAAGTTGGGGTAGGGGAAATATATTTACCCTTAACAGGAAATTAAAAATATCTATAATCTAGACTTTTATATATGCAACATATGTGGAGCTTAATCTTGGAAAAGGTTAAGCTCTTTTTTTGTTGTCTACTCATGTAATGAGTCTACTCCAAAAAGAGATAATTTTCACAAAATGGAATTTTTTAGATGAGGTTTGCATTTTTTGAGATTCGTTGATGCCTGAGCATCAGGGAATTGAGAAAGGTGCAAAGATCGCTAAAAAAAAACATTTTTGATTTTTTATCTTTCTGGAGTGGACTCAGTAATTAATAACTCAAGTTTCGCAGGTCTAATAAATTGTTAATATTTTTTTTAGGACGGTGAGTATCATCTTCGATTAAGTAGTCTCCCCGCTGCCCGCTGCAATGTTTTTACGAAACCAACCTACGAGGTTTCTAAAACCTCGTAGGTAGGTGTCTCAAAACTTGAAAAAGTATTCCTACCTTTTAAAGAACTCTTTTCGTTTAATTGCCTGATTATCAGATTTATTCTTCTTTTTCCAATCATTAATGTTGGACATAAAAACGGTTTCAA
>Ga0209187_1001441_pt1 | contig 27558 bp, 21 predicted proteins | sample BantaG_FD_187430 | JGI IMG/M metagenome (GOLD analysis project Ga0209187, IMG submission 187430) | Marine algal microbial communities from Bantry Bay, Ireland - BantryBay_4 metaG (SPAdes) (version 2) | ecosystem: Host-associated > Algae > Red algae > Unclassified | place: Bantry Bay, Ireland...
ATTCGGGGATTTAAAGAACCGTAAGGATCCTGAAAGACAATCTGAATCTCGCGTCGCATGGCTTGCAGTTCGGCGGCGGTCATTTTTAGTAAATCTTTCCCATTATATAAAATTTCTCCACTTTGGGGTTTGTTAAGTCCGATGATGCTGCGGCCAAGGGTAGTTTTTCCGCAACCACTCTCTCCTACCAGTCCGAGAGTTTCTCCCGGAAAAACAGAAAAGCTGACGTCTTGGACGGCTTTAACCCAATTAGTCGTTTTTCCAAAAAAATTCTTTTTAGCCGAAAACCAGGTGTTTAGATTTTTTACTTCTAAAAGCGGCGTTCGTTCGTAGAGGGCGGTGAGTCTGGTTTTGCGTTTTTCTGGATCACTGCGAACCGCGCCCAGTTTTGCGGAAACGGAAGCCGGGATTTCCGTAATAACCGCGTTCCCGTTTTCATCATTTTCTACCTTCATGAAATCGGCAATCACCGGTAGCCGATCTACCCGATAAGCTAAAGGCGGACGACAAGCCAACAGGCCTTTCGTATAAGGATGTTGTGGATGATGAAAAATATCGGCTACCTTTCCCTGTTCGACAATCTTGCCTTTATACATGACCAGTACCCGATCCGCAATTTCGGCAATTACGGCCAAATCGTGAGAAATAAAAATAACGGCAGCATCCAGTTCTTTTTTTAAATCCACCATTAAATTTAGAATAGCCTTTTGGACCGTTACATCCAGCGCCGTGGTAGGCTCGTCGGCGATCAATAATTTGGGATTACACGACATGGCCATCGCAATCATTACCCGTTGTTTTTGACCACCCGAAATCTGGTGGGGATAGGCCGTATAAATTCTTTCCGGGTCTGGCAACTGCACCCGGGCAAATAAATCCAGCACTTTTTCTTTGGCCGCTTTCTTATCCAGTTTTAGATGTAATTGAATCGCTTCCAGCACCTGATCGCCACAAGTGAATACCGGATTGAGGGAAGTCATCGGCTCCTGAAAGATCATGGCCATTTCATTGCCCCGGTATTGATTCATTTCTTTTTCAGATAGTGAAAGTAGTTCGACAGGATCGTTCTTTTCATCGTAATAAGTGATGGTACCATCGGTAATTCGGCCCGGTGGTTGTGGAATTAAACCCATCACGGAAAGCGAAGTAACCGACTTTCCGGACCCCGATTCTCCGACAATTCCAATGGTTTCACCCCGAAAAACACTAAAATCAATTTTATCGACCGCACGCACGGTTCCAGTATCCGTTGCGAACTCTACCACTAAGTTTTTGACTTCCAGTAACTTATAAAACATTTTATTTTATCGTATATTTAAATATTAGTTGGAATAGTTTATGCAGATAATATATAATATCTAAAGAACCTGAATTTCTATTCTGTCCCTAATAATTGGACAAAAAATTTAAGGATCACTTTAGGTTACCGGTTTATAAAAATCGGAGCACTTAAGAGAACAACCATTATTAATAATAAAAGTAAAAGTGAGGATTTAAGTCCCTGATTTTTGCAATTTAAGAAGTGGTTGAAGAATGAAGCACAATAGCTATGGCTAAATCATTGATGCCGTGGATCTTCTGCTATTTTTATTTCCGTAGCTACGGCTACGCAAAGAAAAATGAGCATTGTCCACAATATCAAGCATTTATCCTCGCTTTGTGTGAACATCCTTCAACAACTTTAAATAATGGTCTCGGTAAAAATAACTTTTTCCGGGAGAAACAAAGAACAACTACTATGTTACGAGGACTTTTGCCAGTTAAGCTGGTGAATCCTGGCGGTTCCGTCAGCGATTGTTTCGTTTCATTTCACGAATTACCGGACGTATTTTCTTCTATTGAAGAAGGAAATAAGGACTCCGTATGGACCTTACCCGGAAACCCGAACCCATTATTTAAAAATTTTCAGCAAAAAAATACCAGTCCGTCTCCAGGTTATGGGGATACGTCTGCAAGAATAATGTATGTGTGTGGTACAGTGGCGGCTGACTTATCAGCGAGGGATTTATCCCAAACAGATAGTCAGCCGCGCTTTTTTAAAACCGCAGATTATACCAGGAATTTATTTAAAGAATACATAACCATTACTTACGTTTCGAACCCCAAAAGTTTGAGACAAAAACCATGACCGTCTGCGGGAAAGAGGAAACGATGTTTTGTGGTGGAACGTCCTTCTTTGGAACCGCAGACTTTTTTTGAGGCTGTTGGCAATTAGGAATGTTGATAAAATAAATTAAGACACTATGCTTCATCTTTTATCTCAATCTATTTAATCGCCATTCCTTAGCGATTAGCTGGTCCGTGGTTTCTAGCCGAGAAAGGTGGCTTCCTTTGATCGTGAAGATGTGCCGATAAGAATTCTGGTAGGTTATGAAAAAATGAAGATTAATTGAAATAGTATAAAAGACTTCTTAAGAATAATGTATGTGTGTGGTATTGCGGCGGCTGGCTTATCCGGAAGGATGGTCAGCCGCACTTTTTTTCCTTCACTAAGTTCTGAAGATTTTTGTCTACTATTTGCTTGTTGAGCTGTATCTACACCAAGAGGTGTAAACAAGCTCTTTTATTTTTTATAAAACATTTTTTCATTGTTATGACTGATGGGGTATTTGCAATAGCGTTATTTCCTCTTTCTATTCACTTTGTGCCGCAAAATACTGTTGTAGATACACGCCTACTTTTCCGATGTTAGCGGTGTTATCTACGATCATACGGATTTTCTTATCTGGTGTAATGATGACAAATCCGGCGCCTCTTAATCCGTGGGTTTTGGTAAAGGATTTCCCGTTGAAGCGTCGGTAATCATCGTAGATAGCGGACCACTTCAGATCTTGTTGCTTGGATAATTTTCTAATCTCATTGGGATAATCTTCTGAGCAAATACTCAGAATATTAATGTTGTATTGTGAATAGAATTTTTTGAGGTACTTTTTATTTTTTGGGGCTAGCGTATTGTCCAGTTCCCATAATTCGATGACTAGCGGCTTATCTAGCAAGTCGTAGAGTTTGAATTTTTTATTATTAATATCATTAAAAATAAAGTTGGAAACAATGGATCCTTCTGTCCATACCGTGACGCCCTTTTCGGTAAATTCGGAGTCCGATGGAGCTGCTTCGACGGGAGCAATATTAGGTTTTAAATTACCTTGTGCCCGGAGCGCATTTGAAAATAAACTCAGTCCCAAAAATAAGGTCAACACAAAACAGCATTTAGACGACAAGCGGTTCTTAAAGAAGTTCATACTTAATTGTTTTTGTTTTTTGTGAAAAAAATCAGGGGTTTACCCATCTCATACGAAACTATGGTAAAAACGTTACCAGTTCTCAAATTAGTATTTTTTGTAATAAAATTGGGGGTTTTCCCTTATTGTTGAGACGCTTTGCGTGTTGAATCGCTTCGCTTGTTGAATTGGCTTTCAGTTGGCATTCTTTTAGCGTGTTACTACGTTGAAGAGAAAATTGAGATTGCCATTGAAATTGTCATTGAATTTGAACTTTCCAACTATTCCTTCACCACAACGCCATTTTTCATCACAAAATCAACGTTCAAAACCGACTGAATATCATCCAGTGGATTGCCATCCGTAGCGATGATATCCGCGTACTTTCCGGCTTTAATTGATCCCAGTAATTCCTCTTGATTGAGCAGTGCAGCCGAATAGACGGTGGCGGAACGTAAAGCTTCCATAGCGGGCATTCCGGCCTCCGTCATGTAAATAAATTCATTGGCATTTTCTCCGTGCGGGAATACGCCTGCGTCTGTCCCATAAGCGATTTTTACGCCGTGACCATACGCTTTTTTAAAGGTATTTTGAATCATCGGACCGATCTCTCGAGCCTTCGGAACGATAATGTTAGGATAGTATCCGGGTTCTTCTGCTTTTTCAGCGACGTATTTTCCAGCGGTAATAGTAGGAACGTACCAGGTACCCATTTTGATCATTAGATCCATCGTTTCGGTGCTCATTTTTGTTCCGTGCTCAATGGAGGTAATTCCCGCAGCCACGGCCCGGCGCATACCTTCGTCTCCGTGCGCATGGGCGGCAGTCGTCATCCCGTAGTCTTTGGCCGTCACGACGATGGCCCGTAATTCTTCGTCCGAAAGTTGGGGCCCCTGCCCGTCTTTGGCCACACTCAACACCCCTCCGGTAGCCGTTACCTTGATGACGTCCGCGCCATTTTTATACCGCTGACGAACGGCCTTTCGTACATCTTCGATACTATTCACCACACCTTCTTTTGGGCCAGGATCGCCCATTAGGGAGCGGCGAAAACCGTTGGTAGGATCGGCGTGTCCACCCGTAGTCGCCAGACTTTTTTCGGCGGTAAAAATTCGGGGACCGACTACATCACCGCGATTGATCGCGTTGCGCATAGACACGTTGACGCCCGAGCCGCCGAGGTCCCGTACCGTGGTAAATCCAGCCTCAATCGTCTTGCGCATATCTACGGTAGCGCGCAGTGCTACGTCCGCTTCGTTCATCCGAAACCGTTCTTCGTACGATCTTTTGGAAGGATGACTTTCTACGTGAATGTGCATATCCATCCAGCCCGGCATTACCGTCTTATCTTTTAAATCAATCACTGTTTCGTCGGCGACGCCTGGGAGATAGCCTGCGGTTACAAAGACGATTTTATCTTCTTCCACGACAATAGTTTGCTCTTTTTCTACGGTACCGGATTCTACGTCGATGAGGGTACCACAGTGTAGATAGATTTTTTGGGCTACTAAGTTATGGGTTACGAGGAAGATGCCGAGCAACAACAGAAAGGTCTTAAATGATTTCATAATTATTATTTTTATAGAAGTTGTTAAAGAATGTCCAGAGAAGGTGAGGCTAAGCGCTTCATTCTTTAACAACTTCAGACGTAATAGTTATTTTCTTTTGATAATCAATCTCTAAGGAAGTGTTGGACAGCTGAGGATTTTTTAATATATAGATCGCTAGTTTTTCGGTGAGGTGAATGGCAATAGCTCGTTGTAAAGGTCGCGCACCGTACCGGTGATCGTAGCCAACTTTGGCAATAAAAGCGATGACTGCTTCGGTAAAATCAAGTGTAATCTTTCGTTTGAGAAAACCTTCTCTTTTTTCCAGGGCTTTTAATTCTTTTCGACAAATTTTTAAAATACTCAATGGATCCAGATTATTAAAGAATACCATTCCGTCGATTCGGTTGACAAATTCGGGACGGAAGTTTTTCTCGATAGCTGCTTGGTACATCTTCTCACTCGACCCTTCAGAAAAACCAATTGCTTTGACATTGCTGGCTCCGAGGTTGGAAGTCATGATGATAATAGAATTTCTAAAATTAGTGATTCGACCAAAATTATCCACCATCATTCCTTCGTCTAGCACCGTCATCAAGGCATCAAAAATAGCCGGATGTGCTTTTTCTACTTCATCGAGTAAAAGGACTGAGAAAGGTCGCTCGCGAATATTTTTTACCAGGGCTCCTACTTCTTCGCCCGAACCAATAAATTTACTAAGTTGAGAAGGATGCTGAAATTCACTCATTTCAATCCGAACGAGGGGTGTTTGTTGCTGGCCTTTACCAAAAAAATAATTGGCCAAAGCTTTGGCACTCGCCGTCTTTCCGACTCCCGTGGGTCCCGCAAAAAGTAAGGTTTGAATGGGTTTATACGGATTATTAAGGCCCGCTTTAAAAACTTTTACAATGCCCGCCAACTGATCGAGGACTTGTGGTTGGCCGATAATTTGACTACTAAAATAATCGTGTAATTCCTCCGTATTGAGCCGAAGATCATCCCTCAGAAATAACTCGGGCATTCCCGTTTGTTCAATAAACTGGTTCAACACATCCCGGCGAGTAATCCTGTGAGCAGCCTTAAGACGGGCTTCGCTAATTGCTTTGGCAAGGAATTTAATTCCCTTTCCGGGAAATTTTTCGTAAGGTGAATAACGATACAACAAGCGATAAATTTCTGACAACGCTTCTTCAGAAATTTTGATGGACATCTGTTGCTCTACATAATCGGAAAACTGACGAAATACTGACTGTACTTTTGGTTTTGGCAATTCCTTAATGGTCACCAGTTGAAAATTTTCAACAAATCCGGGGAGTCGTTTGCGAATACTTTCCAGTTCGGTAAGAGTTACTTCTCCGATCAGGGTTAATTTGCCACTCTGTAAAAAATCCTGTAAAAATGCAGCCACACTTACCTCGGCGGAGGGGCCACCAATTTGTAGTAATCTAACAACATCTAATAAATACAATGTACCATTTACTCGGGTAAGATCCCGAATAATAGCCTCACAGATTTCCTGCCATTCGCCCAAATATTTTGCTTTGGCAACAAATCGTTGTGCGCGCATTTCCCAAAAGGTCCGATCACCGGAGGGACTATTGGGAGCACTTAATTTTCGAATCACCAGCCGTAGTGCGGCGGATTTCCCCACACCCGATTCTCCGATTACCAGTACATTGGTTTTTCCGATAATAATTTTATCCAGAATTTCAGCTACCTGCTCCTCTAGTTCCCAGGCCGCATCCGGTAATTGTTGTTTACCTTTGTTACGACGTGGAGCGGGAAGTTTAACGGCGAGTTGATCGAGATATTCCAGGTTTACGTTTTGCATAAACTGGGGTTCTTTGATGACCCGATTTTCCGTAATCCGTAACTTGATAAAATCTACCTGAGGCAGCTCCATCGATAAGTAATGATATAATTTATCTGGTGAATAACCATTAAAAATACTAACGCAAAAATGTGTAAAAATGGCTTTAAATTGTTTTGGTTCATAATAATAAAAAACCTCTTCTAATGCGGGCAGATAGCATTCAAAATGTCCCTGTCCGGTGTCTCCGTAAATAGCAAGTACGGGTACCTTAATGGTTTCGCTGAGTGGATAATTTCCCGACTGATCCTTGTAAGAAGGTCTAATTCTAACCTCCAGGACCTTCACCTTGGGATCCAGAATATCAAATGCGGGGTAATGGCCCGTCTTTTTATAATCCCGTTGTAGATAATCCAGGAATTTACTTTTAAGGGTTTTAAGATCCCGCTCCACCAGTTGGTGTCCCGCGCCAGGGATCATTCCGATGACTTGATCAGAAGGAAAACTATAATATACAACGGGATAATTAATCGTGCCCATAGAGGAATGTATTCTAGGGGTAAAATACGAAAGTCGGGACAAATAACAAACATGAGTCATCCCGAATTTTAGCATAATCATCTAATCAGGCGGTTTGCTCTATAGAACAACGTTTTTTGCCAGCGGCTGGTAGCCGAGACAGGCTGGTTTTAGCTAGTTGGCCCTCTTTTTACGTAAAAAGAGGGCCAACGGGCAAACAAGCTAATTACTTCACAATCATTAAGCGCGTAGTGGCTACCTGATCTTCCGTTCGTAAACTAATCAAATAAATACCCGCAGATAAGTCATTGGTATCTAAATCGTAGTTATAAGTACCGGGAGCACTGGCCCGTAAATTAGCTGATTTCAATTGCTGTCCAGTGATGGATGTGAGCGTTAATTGCATTTCCAGGGCCGAATCGACCGCATAGCTCACCCGAGTAAGGTCGGAGGCCGGGTTGGGAGCGATGGTCAAAGAGAAAGCTTCGGCGTCCACAACTTCCAGTACATTCACTGGAAACAAACAAGGATTATTCAAATCCAGAAAATCATTTACCCGAACAGATAATTCGGCAATCGTATTGGAACTAACGGGATCGCCTTCAGTAGGATCCAGACTTAGACCTGGCTCATCGTCAAATTGATACCAAATCGCCAGATGGTCATTTTCGATCAAGGCGGTATGCGGAAAAATAGCTTCGGTAACAGGGACCAAAAATCCAAATACAGAAAGATCGTTATTAATAATATTATAAGGACAAGCCCAAGAATCTCCTCCATCGATGGAAGCGGTCACAAAAATCTGCGTATAATGCTGTGGTTGCGTTACGTTATCACTAAGCAAGGTATCAATAGATTGCTGATAGGTAATAATTATCTCACCATCATCAGTAACATTAATGTTAGAAGAACTCACCGGAGAGGCAATCCCGTTAACATAAACCGCATTCTCCTGAAAATCATAAACGTTGTTTCTATCGACATCCAGCCCTACCTCTACTGCCTCAATAAAAGAAGGTTCATTATCCGCAAAATTTTCATTCCAGTAAGCCATTCCGGTCGGAAGAAAATAAAACTTTAAAACCCCTTCTCCCTCGGTACTATCGGAATAAATATATAATTCTGAATAAGATACGTGGGCCATCCCGTCGGCATCCAGGGTAATAGATCCAGAACCGTCACAGGTTCCAATATATAAAGAATCTTCGGCAGTGGGCTCCGCGTAAAAAACGCCCGGACCACGGGGATCAACGCCTCCGATATCTTCGAGGGTATAGCTGGTGCCTAAACGATATTTATCAATTGGGAAATCGTGTACAATTCTAGTTGTCCAGCTACCGATATCGCCATTCTGGCTAGATTTTAACACCATCACATCTTCTGTCACAGGAAAAATTCCGATAGCAACATTTCCGTTTTCGTCCGCTACCAAAGAATAAGTATCTGGGTTTAACCCTTTAATTTCCTCGCTGGTCGTTCCTGGAATGATGTAATTTTGAATCGGCCAGGTCAGACCACCATCATCACTCCGAAAGTACAGTAATGCCTGGGTTAAGCCTTCGTAAGTAGGCTCATAAACAGCAGCCGGATTGCTATTTGGACCGGTGACACCAATTACGTGAATGGTGTTTCCTACGGCTACAGCACGAGGCCAGAGAAATCCAAGATCTGCATCTGCGGGTAAAGGTCTCTCTTCGCTCCAGATACCATTCCCGTTTTGACGCACTAGTAAAGTCCCATTATCTAAACCAAAGGTATGACTGACAACTACGTTGGTACCATCTTCCAATTTTACAATATTAGGCCATCCGGTACGGGAAGTTGGCTCAATTTTACTACTGGGCATTGCGCCAAAAGGGCCACAATTTTCTGCCTCCTGAAAGAAAGTACCACGGCTAGTAAAGGTAGAGTCTTCGGTCTGTGGATGTCCTGTCCAAACTAGTGTAATGTCGCAATCTGGTTGGGTAATTATCCGGTTGGCTGCCACTCCATTGGTTTGCAGATCATAGTAAGTCTCTCCAATCCATTCTTCAATTCCTTCACTATTGGTAGTAGCTCCATTGAGTAATTGTTGCTGGTGAGCAGTAATTCTAACTGGACCAGAAAGAACTTCTGAACCGTCAAATTGTCGACCTTTTTCGCTGGCAGTTTTAGATATTTTAGGACCCGTAATACCGGCGGTACGTTGTTGCGCAGAAGTACTAAAAACTCCCAATGTCAAAAATGAAAATATGAGTAAGACTCTAATCATAATAGCTACCTTGTATTAAAAAATAAATGATGTACTAAGGATCATTAACCATTTAATAATGCAAAGTTCATGCTAAAGTCATTATATAGGTATTCATAAAAAGGCAGTTATTTCAAGTATTTGAAATAACTGCCTAACAAATCAAAAGTAAATAATCTACTCTCAATTCTCTAATAAATAATTATTTTGTTAGTACTAACTTCTGGGTAGCTATTTTATCACCAGCGCGTAGGCTAACAATATAGATACCAGGAGCAAGGTTATCCAGAACCATATTTTGGTTATGTGTACCAATCGCAATATTTCCCAATTTATCCTGAGACACTAAAGATCCAACTACGTTATAAAGATCAATGGTCACGTTTTCTCTCTGATCCAACTCAAAGTTTATGGTTGTAAACCCGGTCGCTGGATTAGGAGAAACCTTAAATTTAAAAGTTTCAGGAGTCACCACAGTAGTGGAAGTAAGACCACATAATTCTTCAGGATTTTCTGTAAGTCCAAGAATTTCTTCTACATTGATGGTAATCATCGAAATCGTATTAGCGGCAATTGGATCACCTTCAAGAGGAGTATCCCGGGCAGCATCGAATAAATTTAATCCTGGCTCATCATCAAATTGGTAAGTAACCGCAACCTGATTTTCAGAAATTACTTGCGTATTTGGGAAAACAGCATCCGTGGTATTTATCAAGATACTACCAAATAGTGCAAGTTCAGCGTTGATAATATCTACTGGAGTAGTCCAGGTAGCACCATTATCTGGTGAGCCCGTCATCCATACATGTGAAAAATACTGAATGGGATTAAGTTGTCCATCTTCATTGTCCTCTCTAGGAAATTCTTCCATCATAGCAGTATAGGCTAATACGAGTCTACCGTCTGCCAGTATTTCAAGAGAAGGCATACTGATGAACATACCTCCATTGTAGTTAGGAATTACACCAAAATCTCCTCCTTCTAAATAGTTAATAACTCCATCTTCGTTGGTATCCAGGGCATTGAATACACCAGGAATACGGGACAAGGAATCTGCACATTCACTCCAGTACATCAACCCACCAAAAAACGGGAAACTGCTAACTCCCCCTTGCGCGGATGTATCAGCAGCAGAAAAATAGTTTTGTGGAAAAACAATGTGTGCGTCACCGTTAGGATCCAGTGCGACGCTACCCGATCCATCAGAAGTTAAAAAGGCAAGCGCCTGAGGAGTTGTAAGATCCTCACTCCCCGCTCCAGGGCCTAATGGATCGATTCCTCCCAAATCCTCTACGGTATACGGTACGGTACCAATAGAATAATCATCAAAAGGCAATGCACTTACGATATTATTTACCCAGGTGTCTCCATTATCAGTACTCTTCATCAACCTAATATCTTCCAGAAGGTCAAATATTCCGATCGCTACATTACCTTTATCGTCCGTCACCAACTTGTAGGTATCTCCACGAATACCGCTGTTGAGATCGTCGGTAGTTGCAGGATCAGGAGCAACCAGACCAGGAAGAATTTGATCGCTAATATCCCAGTTTAATCCACCGTCCAGAGAACGGAAGTACAACATGGCAGGATTTAAACCTAGGTAAATAGCACCGTCGTTAGCCTCTGGAGTAGAAACACAAACCATGTGCAGCGTACCCGACTGGCCAACGGCAATCTGTGGCCATAATAAACCAAAAGGTACCTCCGTAGGAATTGTTGATTCTACCCATTCTGCTGATCCAGGAGCACGACGCAGCATGATCAAGTTGTTAGCCTCACCTGGGTCAACTGGTTCGTGACAAACAACTACGTCCGTTCCATCAGGTAATTTAACGAGATTTGGCCATCCGGTTCGTGGCATCTCCAGTTTTAAATTATCGTGATCTAGAAAACGACCGTTTGTAGTATCTGTTTCATTAAAACCAGTGCCACGATTTGGGAAATTACCGTCTTCTGTTTGACCATGATGGGTCCAAACCGTACGAATATTCAGGGTATCCTCGCCTGATATTCGATTTTGACCAACCCCATTGGTTTGTAAATCATAGTAAGTTATACCAATCCATTCTTCTTTATTATTACTGTTGGTTTGAGCACCTTGCTCCGCATGAATCTGGTGAATAGTCTTCCGAATTGGTCGTCCTTCCAGGGACTCGGTTCCATCAAATTGTCGAGCATTGGGATTGAGCTGAATTTTTTTTGTTTGCACCCGTGCTTTGTCGATCAATTCTGCTTTTTCCTGGGCGAAAACAGAAAAAGTAGTAAGCATAAAAAATAAAAGTAAAATATTCTTCATAATTAAGAATTTTGTTAAAATTATAATAAACGGTCAAATTAGCATTGCAAAAGTCAAATTAGCAAGTAAAATTGCAATGACTAAATAAAAGGACAATATATGAATTAAACTTGAGTATTATAAAGTCACATAAAGCCTAATTTTGTCTGCTAACAACCAAATTTTCGTACATCTTCCCGCTAAGTTAAAATATCCTCCTTTTTTTTGTTATAAGGCGACAAACTTAGGTTAATTAGGCTACTTTTGCATTCTATGAAGGTATTTAAAAAACTGGAAAATCTTCCCTTTATTTCCAACGTCATTCTTACCATCGGCAGTTTTGATGGCGTCCATAAAGGACATCAGAAAATCTTGAGTCAGGTTTCTGAATTAGCAAAGTCTGAAAAGGGAGAGAGTGTAGTGGTCACTTTTCACCCTCATCCCAGGCACGTATTATCGTCAGATACGCCCGATTTTAAGCTGATTACCACCGTAGAAGAAAAGGCGGCCTTACTTGCTCATTATGGCATTGATAACGTGATTGTCGTACCATTCACTCCCGCATTTTTCAATCAGAGTCCACGCTCCTACATAGAGGATTTTTTGATTAACCGTTTTCATCCCCGTTGGGTAGTAATTGGGTACGATCATCGGTTTGGTAACCAACGAAAAGGTAGCATCGAAGATTTACGAAGATACGAAGCCAAGGGTATTTTTCAACTGCTGGAAATTGAGCGACAGGAAGTGGAGGATATTGCGGTAAGTTCCACCAAAATCAGGAAGGCACTCCTCAGCGGAGCCATCGAAAAAGCAACGCAACTACTTGGGCATCCTTTTAGCTTGACAGGAAAGGTAACCCACGGACAACGAATCGGACATACGCTGGGTTATCCAACGGCCAATATTGAACTGGCCGAACCGAATAAATTGATTCCGATCTACGGTATTTATGCGGTGAACGTTTTTCATCATCACCGTATGTATGAGGGGATGCTTTACATCGGCGATCGCCCTACTCTGGCGAATCACCATAACAAGACCATTGAGGTAAATATTTTCGATTTTGATCAGCAAATATACGGCGATCAATTGCGGATAGATTTTGTGAAGTTTCTTAGAAAAGACCAGCGATTTGAGGGATTGGAAGCACTGAAAGTACAGTTGGCAAAGGATAAGGTGGCTGCGTTGGAGGTGTTGAGGGGTTGAAACGCTGCGCTTGTTGAAATGTTGAGTCGCTGCGCTTGTTGAGGGTTTAATGGGGAAGGGTGGTTTAATTTTGAAAATTGTTTATTTTAGTTACCGATATTATAAAATAATTATTAATCGTGTAGCTGCGATTCAACAAGCGAAGCGACTCAACAGCTAAAAAATGTCTAAAGACAAAGTATCCATTGTAATTTTAAATTTTAACGGAAGAAAGCACCTGAAAGCCTTCCTCCCTTCGGTGGTAGAGCATACTCCAGAAACGATGGAGATACATGTAGCGGATAATGGGAGTACAGATGATTCCGTTGATTTGCTACGTACCAAATTTCCACGGGTGATCGTACAGAAATTACTCAAAAATTATGGTTTTGCCGAAGGATATAATCAAGCGTTAAAAAATATTGAATCGGACTATTATGTGATTCTTAATTCTGATGTACGCGTTACGGCAGACTGGATTGAGCCGATGATCAATCTATTTGAATCTAACCGTTCGATTGCTGCGATCCAACCAAAAATTCGTTCAGAACAAGCGCCGGATTTTTTTGAATACGCTGGTGCTGCGGGTGGGCTGATGGATAAGTATGGCTTTACCTTTTGTCGAGGACGCGTATTTGACGAACTGGAAAAAGATCATGGACAATACGATACCCGTCGTCAAATTACCTGGGCTAGCGGAGCGGCACTTTTTATTCGCGCCAACCTATTTCATCAATTCGGAGGCTTTGATGGAGATTATTTTGCGCACATGGAGGAGATTGATTTATGCTGGCGACTACGCCGGGCAGGGTATCAAATTATGGTCGAACCTGCCTCGGTGGTTTATCATCTTGGAGGAGGCACCCTCAATTATCAGAGTGCGCAAAAGACTTTTTTAAATTTTAGAAATCTCTACGCAACTTTACTAAAAAATCTTCCCCGTGGCAGGGCTAGCTGGCTTATTTTATTTAGGTTGGTGATCGATGCGGGTGCGGCCTTACTCTATCTTTCACAAAAACGTCCCGATCTGATTTGGGCCATCGCCAGAGCACACTGGGCTTTTTTTGGTAATATTCCTAAAATAATTAAAAAACGAAAAAACGAAAAAAGAATCGTAGAGCAACATCGAATTGGCCCCGAAAATACGAGTAGTGTTTATCCAGCAAGCATTGTAAAAGCCTATTATTTTAGCGGCCAAAAAACTTATAATGATCTGAAACATGCCAAAAAATAAAGTAAAAATAATTTTTGAAGATGACGCCATCGTCATTGTCAATAAACCCGCAAACTTTCTGGCCATTCCAGATCGGTACATTGCCGAAAAACCAAACCTCGTAGACTTCTTAAAAAAGCGTTACGAAGAAATTTTCGTCGTACACCGACTCGATAAAGAAACGAGTGGGATCATCTGTTATGCCAAAAACGCAGATAGTCACCGTCACCTAAGCAAACAATTTGAAGACCGAACCGTCGAAAAAATTTATAAGGTTCTGGTGGAAGGAAAGGTACACGAGCCAACGGGTATCATCGACAAACCAATTGCGCGCCACACTTCTATTGCGGGTAAAATGCGAATTCATAACAGCGGTAAACCTTCGGTGACGCACTACGAAGTTGAAAAATATATTGGCGATTATACCCTGGTACAGGCAAATATTAAGACTGGGCGAACGCATCAGATTCGGGTGCACTTCGGAGCCATTGGTTATCCGCTTATGATCGACGGAATGTACGGACGCCAGGATGCTTTTTTTCTAAGCTCTATTAAACAAAAAAAATTCAATATCGGTAAAGATCAGGAGGAACGACCGCTCATGTCACGCACGACTTTACACTCCTGGAAGCTGACGCTGGATCATCCGGTAACGGGAGAACGCATGTCGTTTGTAGCGCCGCTGCCGAAGGATTTTAGAGCGGTATTAAAGCAGTTGGAAAAATGGGTATGATAGGCTTTTTTCTTCTAGCGGGTTTGGCGGACAATTGGCTTTCAGTGGGCGGACGATTGGCGGACGATTGGCTCTCTTCTGGCGTATTTGGGCAGGAGACTTGGATGGACGAGGGGCTTTTTTGCAGGAGACTTTTGGAGATTAGGAATCTTTTTTGAAATTTTATTTAAAAAAAAAACCTTCAATCGAAGTGCGGCAGATTACCCAGTTTCTTAAATAGAGGTTTAACGAAATCATAGGGTTAATAAAGTATTCCCACAATGTCTCTCCAAAATCTGCGAACTCCCATAAATAAACAGACCCAAAGTGAAACTGAAAGCCAAACACGTTATAATTTAGTTGCTCCCGAATTTTCGGATTAAATAACTATTTTACTTCCATCGGAAATTAATCCGGTCAGCCCGGCCGAAAGGCCCACGGTACTCAAGGCAGAGGCCACTTCGAAAAGTATAAATTTAAATTTTAATTCTGCTCCATCGTATTCAAATGTTTGAACGGTTGGCCTCGGATATTTTTAATTGCTTATCCCAGTCAGCAAATCATTTTTGTAATGTCTAAAGGTGCAAGTAAAAAAATTTTTACACAACCTTAACCAGGTGCTCGCCCTGTCTTTCAAATTTTCCGATCGGTTGTAAATCAAATCCATGTTCTCGGGCCACTTCCAGGAAGCCTTCGACCTCCGCTCCTTCCACTGCCACCAGCAGTCCCCCACTCGTCTGAGGATCACAAAGTATACTGCGTTGGTAATCCGATAGTGGCGCTAATTTATGGCCGTAACTTGCAAAATTTCTTTTGGTTCCCCCGGGCATACTGCCTTTTTCGATATAATAGTCGATCACTTCCCGATCCAGATAAGGTACTTTGCCAAAGTCTACCACAGCCGTTAAATTACTGGCAGCGCACATCTCGGTCAGGTGCCCCATCAAACCAAAACCCGTAACATCGGTCATCGCTTTAACCGCAGGCAGTTTTGCAAACACTTCTCCTATTTTATTTAATTTCACCATACTATCGCGTCCCATCGCGGCGTGTTCTGGCAATAGAATTTTCTTTTTTTGTGCCGTAGAAAGAATTCCAACACCAAGGCCCTTGGTCAAAAATAATTGACAAGAATCCGTCGCTCCGCCGTTCTTTTTCAGGTGTTCAATGGCTATTTTTCCGGTGACTGCTAACCCAAAAATTGGCTCCGGGCTATCAATACTGTGGCCACCGGCTAAAGCGATTCCAGCTTCGGCACACGCAGCGCGACTACCTTCGATGACTCGATTGGCTACCTCGGCGGGGATTTTATCAATCGGCCAACCAAGAATTGCAATCGCCATTAAAGGAGTTCCACCCATCGCATAAATATCACTGATGGCATTAACCGAAGCAATCCGGCCAAAATCGTAGGCGTCGTCCACGATTGGCATAAAAAAGTCCGTCGTACTCACCACTGCCGAGCCATCGCCCAGATCAAATACGGCGGCGTCGTCCCGCTCGTGATTCCCTACCAATAAATTAGGGAAAGTTTCTTTCACTCCTTCTGTTTTTAGAATTTCATCCAGCACCTTTGGAGCAATTTTACAACCGCAACCGGCTCCGTGTGAATACTCTGTTAGCTTAAATTGAGTCGTTTTTTCTTCGTTGTTCATTTTTATGAATTTTAAATTTTCGGTCAAAAAATAATGCGACACCCTCTGGGGTTGATCGAACGCGGGCCTCGTATCTCGGCCAACATACTTTGACCGCTCAGTGGTCATTCCGAAAATACGTATCGAAAAATTGCAAAATTAGCAATTAACGGTCTGTAACACCTTTTTGGCAGCTGCTTCGACGCTCAATCCTTCTATGTTTAAAATCACAATATCGGGACTTGGATTCTTTTCCAGCATATACTGATAGGCTTTGTCGTAGTAGCGTAATGCAATGGCAGCAGCCGTCGTAAAATCGTTTTTGTCGAGTGCTTCCAGTGCTGTTTTAACGTGTTGGCCACCGAGTCTTTTAGTGATCTTGGTAAAGGATTTTTTTAAATCCTTCGGATCGTAATCTGCGTAGCCGTCGACCAGTATTTGTACGCGTTCGTCGAAGCTCCGCTCCACGTTAATCAGCGGAGCCGCTTTCATTTTAAGCCAGAATTCTTCGGGAAGAAAAACGCGGCCAATGCTTTTAGATTCATTTTCAAGCCAGATTCGTTTGGAGAGATCCTGTTTTCCAAGATGGTTGTAAAGCTTGTTTTCAAAGTGTTCGACACTTGGTTGTGGCAGCTCACCAAGGGCTCCAAAAGCGGAACCTTTGTGGTGGGCCAATCCCTCCAGGTCAATCATTTGTTCTTGTTGGGCGATGGCGTGTAGGATGGCCGTTTTTCCGCAGCCGGTTCGTCCGCCCAATACATAAAACTGGTAAGGTTGGTTTACCGTATTTTCTCGCTGATATTTTCGGTATCTTTTGTATCCGCCTTCAATTACCTGTACATCAAATCCGGCCATGGCTAATAACCAGCTGAGACTTCCACTGCGTTTTCCACCCCGCCAACAATGTAAGCAAACTTTTCTTTGAGGGGAGAGTTTTTTTGCCCATTTAATAAAACCCGACATCTTGGGCCCCACAAGATCCAGTCCTTTCAAGAATGCAGATTCGGGACTTACTTGTTTGTATAAGGTACCGACTTTGACCCGTTCTTCGTTAGAAAATAATGGAAAAGAATTGGCGCCGGGGATGTGGCCTTTGTCGAATTCGGCGGGCGTCCGGACATCCAGTAATACGCGGTCTTCTTCTTTATCCTCCAGCCATTCTTTAACCGTTATTTTTTTTAGCATTTTTTTTATAATGAAAAATTAAGAACAGGACAGAATGAATTGCCATAAAGGGATGAGGAATAAATAACTAAGAATTTGGTAATGAATATTCATTAATCCCTCAACTCATCGTTCGTTTCACCGCATCCTGCCAGCCTTTGTATAATTTTGTCCGCTCTTTGTTATCCATTTCTGGTTCGAAGGATTCGTCGATTTTCCAGTTTTTGCTAATTTCGCTTTTTTTCCAGTAGCCGACGGCTAGTCCTGCGAGGTAAGCCGCTCCCAAGGCAGTCGTTTCGATGACTTCTGGTCGCTGTACGGTCGTTCCTAAAATGTCCGCTTGAAAGTGCATCAACAGGTCGTTGGCTGAGGCGCCTCCATCTACTCTTAAAGTGGTCAAATTTACTTTGGAATCTTTCTTCATCGCATCAAGGACATCGCGGGTTTGGTAGGCCAGCGATTCCAGCGTAGCTCTGACCAGATGCGCTTTACGGGTACCACGGGTCAAACCGTAAATGGCTCCCCGGGCGTACATGTCCCAATACGGGGCACCTAAACCGGCGAAGGCAGGCACCACATAAACACCTCCCGTATCTTCCACTTTCATGGCGTAGAATTCGGAGTCGGTGCTTTCATCAATAATCTTTAGGCCGTCGCGAAGCCACTGAATGGCAGCGCCCGCAATAAAGACGGAACCCTCCAGCGCATAAGTTACTTTTCCATTCAAGCCCCATGCGATGGTCGTTAATAATCCTGCTTTGGAAGTCACCATTTCATTGCCCGTATTCATCAACATAAAACAACCCGTTCCGTAGGTATTTTTGGCCATCCCTTTTTTATAGCACGCCTGACCGAACAGGGCGGCCTGTTGATCACCAGCAATACCAGCGATGGGAATTTCGGCACCAAATAATTTTGGGTCGGTATGCCCATACACTTTACTGGAGTCTTTTACTTCTGGCAACATCGCTTCTGGAATATTCAGGACTTTTAATAATTTTTTATCCCATTCCAGATTTTTAATATTATAAATCATGGTTCGGGAAGCATTTGTATAATCGGTGATATGCACCTTCCCTCCGGTCAGCTTATAAACCAGCCAGGAATCAATCGTTCCAAATAATAATTCTCCTTTTTCTGCCCGTTTACGAGCCCCTTTTACGTTGTCAAGAATCCACTTAATTTTTGTACCAGAAAAATAAGCATCGATTACCAATCCGGTATTTTTTCGGACGTAACTGGTGAGTCCTTTCTTTTTTAATAGATCGCAAATACTGGCGGTTCGACGATCCTGCCAAACGATGGCGCGATGAATAGGTTCGCCCGTTTCTTTATCCCATACCAGGGTAGTTTCCCGCTGGTTGGTAATCCCGATGGCCGCAATATCTTTTGGTTTGAGTTTGAGTTTTCTAATAGCTGCTTTAGCTACCTTTAACTGACTTCGCCAAATTTCCGTGGCATCGTGTTCCACCCAACTTGGCTGCGGAAAGAATTGAGTAAACTCTTCCTGAGCAACACTTTTTATTTCTGCTTTTTTGTTGAAAATGATGGCGCGAGAGCTGGTAGTTCCCTGATCGAGTGATAGTATATACTTCATGTTTGTTAGCTAAGGTAGTTAGTGATTGAGGTTTTTTAGAATGCTAAATTAAAAAAATAAATAGAATCGGAATTAGAATTAGAATTAGAATTAGAATTAGAATTAGAATTAGAATTAGAATTAGAATTAGAATTAGAATTAGAATTTGCTCATTTACTTACTGGATAAGGAATGAGTTAATAATAAATTTACGTTTTTGGCTTGATCTTTTTGCCGCTAGTCTCGTTAAAAAGCCTCGTGATAGCGCGGCTATGGCAGCCCGACCGTTCCGGTTCCTTCACATGGTTCAGTCATGTTTTTTGCCTTACTAGCAACAAAAATCTCTAACCCAAAATTCTTAATTTATTAATACTTCATTCCTAAGAGAGCTTTTGTGAGGTTCTATGTCTTTAGCAATATCCCGGATATCAAGGTTAACCATGGTAATCTCAATCCAGATCAATTAGTCGTTCTCGAAAAACAACCCCGTATTCTTTGAGTTCCTCCAGAACAGGTTCGTATACTTCTTTGGCTACTGGAATATTTACACCCGTTTTGGTAATTTTTCCGAGCATTACTTCTTTAACAAAAATACCTAATGGAACACCAACCAGACGAGACATCGCCGTATGATATTCGTTTTCTCCTTTCATGACCAAGGTAGAAATTAATTTTTTCTTTTTGTCTTTTAATTTATATTCAAATTCGTGCTGCATGATGATCATATCTTTATCACCGGGTGAGAGTTTCCATTTTTTCAATAGAAGTCTTTCTAAGATTAAAGCCGGAGTAGCTCTTTCGAGTTTGATTCGTTTTTTTCTGAAGAGGCCGAGCCATTCCAGTTTTTTCATCACTTCAGAATTCACCTCTTCTTGCAGAAAATCAGCGATACCTTCTTTCACGCTACCCGTTCGGGGCGCAGACCCCAAGTAAGCTTCCATCAATCCCAGGTAGCTAAGATTTTTTGATTCTAAAATAGGAAAAGAACTATCAGTTAGACCAATTCGAATCAAGGCATTCCAGGCATCACAAAACCCAACGTTGCGAAGCGTACCCCGAATCAGTGTCGGAATTTTATCGAGGCCATAGGTTTTTCGATACAATAAAGCATCCCGATTAGCATACATCTCATACCTTCCCATACCTTCAATATCTACGTTCCAATAATTTTGAAAAAGGCGATTATAAGGAATATATTTATATTTACCATCCTCCAAATACTGTGCGGTTCCCTGTCCTGCAAGTACGACATTACGAGGATTCCAGGTAAATTTATAGTTCCATGGATTGTCATCATTTTCGGGAGCGATGAGTCCACCCGTGTAAGATTTAAAGCTAAGCAACTCTCCGCCATTTTCCTTGATTTCATCAATTTTTTGCATCGCTGACATATGGTCAATCCCCGGGTCAAGTCCCATCTCTCCCATGAATATCAGTTCTCGATTTCGAGCTTCATCTCCCAGACTGTACATTTCCTTGGATACATAAGAAGCGGTAATCAGGTGTTTTTTATGGCGAATACAATCATGCGCCACTTCAATATGCAAGTGTGCCGGCAGGAGGGAGACCACCAGATCTGCCCGGTCGATAAGGTCGTGACGGTCGTTATTTTTAGTAACATCCAACCAGGCCGCTCGACCATTTGAATGATTCTTTATTTTTTTGGAAGCTAGTTCAGGGTCTGCGTCCGCCACGGTAACGGACCAGTGGTATTTCTTGGCTTTTTTTAATACATAGTCAATCAGGTCCGTTGCTGAACGTCCCGCTCCAATAATAAGGATATGATTTAATTTCTTCACTAGTTAAATTTTTTCTGTGAACCTTATTAGGAATGAGTTAATAAAGTTATTTTAATTTTATACAATAAAGTTGCTTAAGAATTAAGCCGGTAAAATAATACTTTTTTACGAAAACGTAAACTGAAAATAAAATTCTAAAAATTAATTAAACCAATACTTTTGAATTTTTACCTAAAGAATTGATTTCCAACTTAATAAACCTAAAAATATGAGTAGTCAAATTAACCTTAACCCAACAAAAGTCTAACAAATACTTTATATTACGTAAAACTTTAAAAAATGAAGAAACTCACGCTCAAGACCACCGTTCAGGTTTACCATAATATTGAGGAACTTGAAGCAGAGGATCAAAAGCTACTCACCATGGCGCACAAAGCTACCAAAGATGCCTGGGCACCCTACTCCCGCTTTGCCGTGGGCGCTGCGGTTCGCCTTAGTAATGGAAAATTTTTACCTGGAAGTAATCAGGAAAATGCTGCTTATCCGACGGGATTGTGTGCGGAAAGAACAGCGCTCTCGGTCGCCGCCAGTCGATATCCAAAGAGTCCAGTAGTTGCCATGGCCGTGACCGTCAAAACGGAAGATCAGATCAACCGCCCGGTGAGTCCCTGCGGTAGTTGTCGACAGGCGATCTTTGAAGTAGAGCAACGTTACAACGAAAATATTAAAATTATAATGCAGGGAGAAACGGGAGATATATACATCTGTAATTCGGTAAGGGACTTGTTACCGTTGAGTTTTACGGCGGATTTATTACCGTAACATATGAGTGGGAATGGAAATGAAGACCGAATGATATTCCTCGATAACTGGGATCGTTCACATTCTAGGCTTGCCAGTCCAGCAGGTATGTTTTTATACTTTACCCTAGTGCCCCAAGCACTAGCTTTAACTCCAGACTCACATTTACAAAGTGAACTACTCCGACCCGAGGGTACGGGGAATTCTAAACACCGATTAAATATTTCCAATGAATAAAATTATCTTATTTTTTTTTAGCCTTTCTATTGGTATTGGCTGTCAGACCGATCCTTCCTCGACAACCACGGTAACGACTACCCAACCGACCCACCAAGTCGATAGAAAACGGGGTCCGGTTACGGTTTCAGGTAGCATTATAAATGCTGGCAATACGAAGATTAACCTTTCCCATAAAAAAACCAAACGGAGCGGTGTCATTAAAGATGGCAATTTTGTGATTCAGCAAACCATTGAAGAACCAGGGATTTACCGACTGGATTATAATGGTCAGAGAATTCCGTTGTTTTTAAGACCGAACGATGGAGTGATGATAACTTTTGATGCGCTAAAGATTCCGGAGACCATAAAATTTTTCGGAACCGATTCGCTTTCACAGCAATATTTATATCAAAAATCACAAAATGATCCGCTGACCTACCAGCAAAAACGGAAAGCGGCCACCTTATCAGAGGGAGATTTTATGGCGCAAGTCAACCAAACTCTGGAAAAAGAAAACGCTTTTTTCGAAAATTTCATAAAAGAAAATAAGGACTTATCTGCGGATTTTAAATTGTTTGAAGCAACAGAGATTCAGTACAATTGGGCCAAACAATATAACGACTATATTTTGTACCACGCATTTTATAACCAGGAAGAAGCATATGCCCCCAGCCCTGAATTATTGGCGTACACCCAAAAACTGGACTTGAATAACGATGAGCTGATGGTCTCCGAGGCATACCGTAATTATCTAATTGCCCAGCTAGGACAAAAGGTCTCTAACCAGGTACAAAAAGATTTGATGAACGGCGGAAAAATCCAAACCAGTCTACGCGCCTTTGAGATCGTAGAAGCGGAACATACGGCTCCGAAGGTCAAGAGTTTTTTACTCTATACTTTCTTTAATCAGCATCTACGATCCAAAGGGATCAACGGTTCGGAAGCGCTCTATCAACGCTTTAAAAAGGAGGTAACCAATCCAACTTATTTAGTAGAAATTGACAAAGTATTTCAGGCATGGAAACATCTAAAAAGAGGAGCGCCAGCTCCCGTTTTTGCTTATCCGGATGCAAAGGGTCAGAAAGTTGGCCTGGAGGATCTAAGAGGAAAAGTTGTATACGTAGATGTGTGGGCGACCTGGTGCGGACCGTGTAAAACGGAGATTCCACATCTGGAAAAGCTACAGGAAAAATTTCACGGTCAGCCCGTGGCTTTTGTCTCCGTTTCCATCGACAAAAATGCGGATGCCTGGGCCAAAATGATCAAAGAAAAAAATATGACTGGCTTACAATTACTGGCCGACCAGGCGGGTAATAGCCAAATCTGTAAAGACTATAAGATTCAAGGAATTCCCCGCTTTTTATTAATTGACCAGGCGGGTAATATTGTGAATGCTCAGGCAGATCGTCCTTCGCAGGGAACGGTGGCTAGGGAGATTAAGGCGTTGTTGAAGGAGGTGGGGTGAAGGGGGTGAGGGGCTGACAATTGGCTTTCGTTGGGAGGAAAGACGTTTCTGGACGAGACCACGTCTAGGCGTAGCAGGCGATCCAAACTAGCGGATCCTTGAAATCTCCATGCATTATTCTAATATATTTTAAATTATGAAAAAAAATAAATCTTTTAATTCTCTTTGTGTGCACGAGTTAGCGGATAAGCGCACAACTAAACCGCATCAGTTGCCGATTTATGCAACCTCTTCTTTTGAGTTTGAGGACATTCATCAGGGGATCGATATTTTCACCGGGAAGACGAAGGGGCACGTTTATGGTCGTTATGGAAATCCAACGATTGAAGCGGTGGCCGAAAAAATAGCTTTACTGGAGACTCACGGCAGTGATCTGGAAGCCAAGGGGATTATGGTAAGTTCTGGCATGGCGGCCATTTCAACGTTGGTAATGGGTTGTTTGAAAAGTGGGGATAAGTTGCTGACGCAAGGAAATTTATACGGTGGTACGACCGAATTATTTCTAAAAATATTTGCGCCATTGGGGATTGAAATTATTTTGATGGATTTGGGCAACACCGATTTGGTGGAAGAAAAACTAAAAAGTGATCCGGCCATAAAAATGCTTTATTGTGAAACTCCGGCCAATCCAACGATGGCTTGTGTGGATCTGGCAGCATTGGCTAAAGTTTCCAAACAATATAATGTTAAAACAGCCATTGATAATACTTTTTGCACACCTTATTTACAACAGCCACTCACTTTGGGAATTGATTTTGTTATTCATTCTACCACTAAATACTTGAATGGTCACGGAAATAATATTGCGGGGGTCATCGTGGGTACGGACCTGGAGATGATGAATACCAAAATCTGGGGTGCTATGAAACTCATCGGTACCAACTGTAATCCTTTTGATGCGTGGCTGACCAACAACGGGATCAAAACACTCGCCTTACGCATGGATCGTCACAGCAGCAATGCGCTGACCCTGGCCAAACGACTGGAGGATCATCCCGAGGTTTTAAAGGTAAATTATCCAGGACTCCCCTCCCACGCTTCTTACGAACTGGCAAGCAGGCAGATGTCGCAGTTTGGCGGAATGTTGAGCTTTGAACTAAAAGGCGGCCTGGATGCGGGTATTGCGCTGATGAATCGGGTCAAGTTTTGTACCCTGGCTCCTACGCTCGGTGACGTCGATACCTTAATTTTACATCCTGCTTCTATGTCTCACATTAACGTAGATAAAGAAATTCGAGAACGCAACGGGATAACGGATGGACTAATTCGCCTTTCGGTAGGGATTGAGGAGGTGGAAGATATTTGGGGGGATCTCTTTTAAGGGCTCTTCAATTGGTGAGGGCGGACAATTGGCTTTCAGTGGGCGGACGATAGGACTTCTATTAAAGCAAAACACGATAAAAGAAAGTCAATCTTAAGCCTACTGAAAGCCCATGAAAGCACATTGTCAGCCTATTCTCTAAAAGGTTTTACCTATTTTTCAAGATATTTCACCCTAAAAACGAATAAACGGGGCGATTTACTGTCGTAGCTTGAACAATTTACCGTCCAAGTTGGTACTTTTGCCGAACTTTATGTTTCTTTTGCCTGTTAAATGAGTCAAAGAGATGTATATTTAAAGATTAAACATCTAATTTTTTATTCACTAGCTAAATCAGAAAAAAATGGCTTTCGAATTCACAGACAGTAACTTTCAAGAATCAGCACTCGATAAAAAGGGAGTGGCTGTAGTCGACTTTTGGGCAGAATGGTGTGGCCCTTGTCGCATGATCACTCCAATCATCGAAGAACTTGCCACCGAAATGGATGGTAAAGCAACTATAGGAAAATTAAACGTTGACCAGAACAAAGAAATCTCCATGAAATATGGCGTCCGTAGCATTCCTACGATCTTAATCCTTAAGGATGGAGAGGTAGTGGATAAGCAAGTGGGTGTTATTTCTAAAGCAGCTTTGGAAGAGAAGATTCTGGCACATGTATAGAAAACTGAGGTAGGTCTTATACTACTACATACAGTTTGTGGTAGGCCTCCAAAATAAGCCTTCATTTCGTATATTGCGAGGTGAAGGCTTTTTTAATGTTGAATATTGAGGCTGCTCTATCGGAAGGATAGCTGTTTGAAACATGCGGCTGTGATGCTGCGTTTACCAAGAGTAAATAAAACTTTGTTCCTTTGTGGCAAAAAAAAGTAAAAATATGGATAGTTTACTGGATAATATTGACGTAAGAGACTTAGGCAACCTGGACTTGCTCGCCAAGCAGGTGGTAGAAGGTTTTATCATCGGTTTGCATAAGAGTCCGTTTCATGGATTTAGTGTGGAGTTTGCGGAGCACCGATTGTATAATCCGGGAGAGTCGACCAAAAATATGGACTGGAAGGTTTACGCGAGATCGGACAAGTTATTTATCAAACGGTTTGAGGAGGAAACGAATCTACGTTGTCAAATTGTGATTGATACTTCTTCGTCGATGTATTTTCCGGAGGTTCCCAAAAAGAATGCGAAAGGGCATATTAACAAGTTGCAGTTTTCGGCCCTGGCCGCGGCGGCCTTGATGAATTTATTGAAGAAACAGCGCGATGCTTTTGGGCTTAGTCTGTTTGACGCAGCGGTCAATATACATACGCGATGTAAAGTTTCGACGACGCATTATCGGTTGTTACTCACCTACCTGGATGAGCTGATTCGTAATCCGGAACGTAATCGAACCACTTCGGCGGCGGAGGCATTACACCAGATTGCAGACAGTGTGCACAAGCGGAGTATGGTAATGATTTTTAGTGATATGTTTGAGCAATCAAGTGATACGGAGGCACTGTTTTCAGCATTACAACATCTAAAACACGCGAAACACGAGGTGGTGCTTTTTCACGTGGTGGATAAATCTAAAGAGATAAATTTTGAATTTGAGAATCGTCCTTATATCTTTGAGGATCTCGAAACGGGAGAAACGGTACGTTTGCAATCTAATCAGGTCAAAGATTATTATAAGGAACAAATCCTGAAATTTAATGAGGCACTAAAAGTGAAGTGTCTACAATATAAAATCGATTTTGTGGAGGCGGATATCAACGAGGGTTTTAAACCTATTTTGCAGAGTTATCTGGTGAAAAGGGGGAAGATGCGGTAGGGCTTTTTCCCCTGCTAACGTGTTTGGCTTTCGGTAGGCGGACAATAGGCGGACGATGGGCTTTTTTTCTTCAACGTGTTAATGAATTGGGATTGTTCGTCAACTGATTTGCTAATACAATTTTTCAATTCAATATTTCAACAAGCGAAGCATTTCAAAATTTCAACAATATAACAATGGCAAAAAGAAAAAAAATTAATTTATCAAAGATTTCTACGCGTCCACCGGAAGGAGCAGACAAAGATAAGTTGAAAGAAAAAATGAAGGTGATGGCGCAGGAAATTGCAGAATTGCACGAAGAGATGATTGCGGAAGGGAAGCGGTCGTTACTGGTTATTTTTCAGGGGATGGATAGTAGTGGAAAAGATGGGGCAACAAAGCGCGCGTTTAAATATTGTTCGCCAATTAATTGTAGTGCTTACTCTTTTAAGAAGCCGACGGATTTGGAATTTGATCATGATTTTTTGTGGCGTGTTCATCAGCAGGCACCCAAGAAGGGAGCGATCAAGATTTTTAATCGGTCGCATTACGAAGATATTTTGATTCAGCGGGTGCACGGGTGGATTACGGATGCGCACGCGCGTAAGAGAATGGCAGCGATTAATGCGTTTGAGGAGTTGTTACAGTTTGATAATAATACAACAGTTCTAAAATTTTACATGCATCTTTCCGAGGAACGTCAACTGGAAAAATTGCAGGAGCGAATTGATGATCCGACCAAAAACTGGAAGCACAACGAGGGGGACTGGGAGGAACGTAAACATTGGGATGCTTACCGAAAGGCGTACGAATTTGCGATCAATAATAGTACTATTCCGTGGATCATCGCACCGGTCGATAGTCGTTGGTACCGAAATTATTTTGTAACGAATGAGATTTTGAAAGTGATGAGGAAATGGAAGATGACACGGCCGACGTTGGAGAAATGACGATTGGCTTTTCTCTGCTAACGGGTTTGGCGGACGATGGGCGGACGATTGGCGGACGATGGGCTTTTTTCCCTGCTAACGGGTTTGGCTTTCGGTGGGCTTTCGATGGGCGGACGATGGGCTTTCTTCAACGTATGTTAGGGATTGGCTTTCTCTTGGCTTGTAAAAGGGGATGGCTGGGAGATTT
>Ga0209187_1001442_pt1 | contig 27539 bp, 27 predicted proteins | sample BantaG_FD_187430 | JGI IMG/M metagenome (GOLD analysis project Ga0209187, IMG submission 187430) | Marine algal microbial communities from Bantry Bay, Ireland - BantryBay_4 metaG (SPAdes) (version 2) | ecosystem: Host-associated > Algae > Red algae > Unclassified | place: Bantry Bay, Ireland...
TCTTTTTGCCGCTAGTCTCGTTAAAAAGCCTCGTGATAGCGCGGCTATCCCTACTTTTTTTGCCTTACTAGCAACAAAAATCTCTAACCCAAAATTCTTAATTTATTAATACCTCATTCCTAAAAGATTGTCAGGGGTATGAAATATTTTTTTAAATAAAAATTAATATGTCAGCGTTATTTGCAACCCAAATTACGTAAAAGCCGTAATATATACTAACAATGATCAAAAGATAAGCTCTCTTACTTCATAAAGACATAAAGTCTGCCAATATTTACCCAACAGCTAAACAGAAAGGAATGAACAAAGGAGAACTCATCACGAGAGTCGCCGAAAATGCCGATTTAACCATCGCACAAGCCACAGAAGTTGTAAATACGCTGCTATATACCATTGGCGATTCATTGCGCGATGGCAACAAAGTAGCCTTATTCGGTTTCGGCACTTTTACAACCAGAGAACGTAAGTCCAGACCCGGGCGTAACCCCAAGACTGGCGAACAGATCATTATTCCAGCTAAAAACGTTGTGAAGTTTAAACCAGGAAAAGAACTTGAAGAAATATTAAATTAACGCCTTTTACAGGCTGTTGAAGAAACCTTTACAAACCAGAATAATGATATGTATGGTGATGCTAACCTTTGGTGGCATCACCTTTTTTGGTGGGACTGATGAGTAATTATAAACAACTGTAAAACGAAAAAAGCAAATGCTAACTTAATAGCATTTGCCTTTTTTAGAGATAAATAGAATACTTGTTTAATCGAAAGAATTCCTCATCCCTTAGATGGACTAATCCACTAATCCATTTCTACCCCTTATAAAACAACCATTTCCCCAATTCCTTAAACGAGGCTTTCTTTCCGTACATCAAAATACCAATTCGGTAAATTCTAGCCGACAACCAAACGAAAAATAAAGAGGTCGCAACGAGTACCAACATCGACACAATCACCTCCCACAATGGCGGATTAAACGCGAGCCGCGAAGGCATCACAATCGGGGAAAAAAACGGGAAGATAGAAGACCAGGTAGCTAAACTACTTTGCGGTGCTTTGATCACCACCATCATGATATAAAGCGCTAAAATCACCGGAATAGTAATTGGTAAAGTCAACGATTGTCCTTCTCCCAAATCATCTCCAATGGCCGAGCCTACCGCCGCAAACAAAGAAGCGTAAAGGAAATATCCACCGAGGAAGTAGAAAAGAAATAGTGGGAAAATCCCCCACCAGTTGAGGGCTTTTATTTCTACCATAATCTGTGCAGCCATAGCCTGCATATCATCCGGATCAATCTGTGATGCGGCGGAACTCACTTCTGCGGAGCTATCCATATCAAACCCAAATATACCCTGTACCACCATCGAAATAATCGGAATCAGAATCGCCCAAATAATCAGCTGCGTCAATCCGACCCCCCCTACGCCGATTATTTTTCCCATCATTAGCTGGAAAGGTTTGACACTGGAAATCATGACTTCTACGATCCGACTGGTCTTTTCCTCCATGACCGAGCGCATCACCATATTTCCATAAATAAAGACGGCCATATACATAATAAAACCCATCACACCACCAATCGCCGCGCCTACTCCGGCAGCCATCGGAGAGACGTCCGCCTTGGATTCGTCAATCGGTTCGGGATTGATAGATACTTTGGTATCCAGCGATTCGAGCTCTTTGGCGTCCAGATTGAGTGCCGTGATTTTATATTTACGAATGCTCTTTTGTAATTTATTTTCAATCATAAATCGCATGTCCAGGCCGGGTGGATCATCCGAATAATAGAACACGGTGAGCCGGGTATCCTGGAGGTTTTTTAAAGGTGGAATGACCATGATCGCGTCATATTCCTTTTCAACGTAGGTCTTTTTCATTTCGACTAGCGTCGCATCTTCAAACTTGAAAATTAAATTTTTCTCGTCGCTGATGGCACCTAAAATATTTTCCTTGTCCAGGACCGCAATCCGCTGGAGGTCGTCACTTTCGTAAGAAAAAATAACGGAAACGATCACCATAAAAAGACCAAAGGCCAACGGTGTCAGAAGGGTCGCCAAAATAAAAGAGCGTTTTTTTACACGGGTCAAATATTCCCGTTGGATGATGAGCCAAAGTTTATTCATAATATTTATTGTTGGATTCGTTTTTCTAGGATTGAGCGATATTGACGGCGCCTACTTTGCGGATAAAAATTTCGTTTAGGGTCGGAAGAATTTCATTAAAACTTTGAATCCTGACATTATTCCGTAGCAAATAATTTAAAAAATCATTTGAAGATTCCTCTTCGCGCAATTGAATAATCACACTGCCCGGCGTTTCTTTTACCACGTTCCCATGATCATTAAAATCAGCGGGAAGCGTTCCTTCGTATTTAAATTCAAATTTATTTTCCTTATACTGATCCTTGACATCTTTGACTGTTCCGTGTAATACATTTTTACCTTGATGGATCAATACGATATGTTCACAGATCTCCTCTACCTGTTCCATACGGTGCGTAGAAAAAATAATGCTGATTCCTTGTTTTTTCATTTCGTAAATCTCATCCTTGATCAAATTGGCGTTGATTGGGTCTAGACCAGAAAATGGTTCGTCAAGAATCAGAAGTTTGGGTTTGTGAATAACCGTAGAAATAAACTGAATTTTCTGCTGCATCCCCTTGGAGAGTTCTTCCACTTTTTTATCCCACCAATCTTGAATCTCAAATTTTTCAAACCAGTGGTCAATCGCCCGTTTGGCATCGGTCTTGGCTAATCCTTTTAGTTGAGCCAGATACATCAAGTGGTCGCCCACGCCCATTTTTTTATAAAGTCCCCGTTCTTCGGGCATATAGCCAATCTGCGACGGATGAGAGCTATTTAACGGCTCCCCGTTAAGAAATACAGTGCCCGAATCTGCTCGGGTAATGGTAGTGATGATTCGAATGATCGAGCTTTTTCCAGCTCCATTAGGACCCAATAAACCAAATATACATCCTTCGGGCATATCAAAACTAATATTATTGACGGCGATGTGATCCTGATAGGTCTTGACTACATTTTTTAAACTAAGTATATTCATATTTTTTTTGTTGTCTACGGCTGGTAGCCGAGATAAAAATCGTTGAGCATGCCACGCATATTTACGGGAAAGGCAGGTATTTGAGTTATTGAAAATTACGTTGTATCGTATTGACTATAAGCGAAGCGCTTCAACATTTAAACAAGCGAAGCGCCTCAACATTTAAACACCTCTTTAAGTACTTACCTCAAAAGTAATTTTTTATTTAATAAATCCCATAAAAAATAAGATGAGTGTACAAGTTTTCTCTACGAATCCTTAGATTTGACAATGAATCAACCAGAATGGTACATCATCCTCAATCCAATGGCGGCCAACGGTCGGGCGCAACGGGTGTGGCCAGAACTCGCAAAACTCCTAAAAATTTCCGGGCTAAGTTACGAAATGGTGAAAACACAGCACCGGAATCACGCCAAAGAATTGGTGGCCGAAGGAACAGCTCGTGGCTTCTATAAAATAATTGCGATCGGTGGTGATGGGATCAATAATGAAGTGATCAACGGTATTTTTTTACAAAAATATATTCCTACTCAAAAAATAGAATATACCTTGATTCCGGTGGGAACGGGGAACGACTGGAGTCGAACGCACCAAATTCCAATGGATTATCACCAATGGATTCCACAGATTAAACAGCCTGAAAAACTAAAACACGATATTGGATTATTGTCTTATTTTAAAAATGGTATTCGCGAAGAACGTTATTTTATCAACGTAGCCGGATTGGCGTACGACGGTTATTTGTGTAAAAAAATGTCTGAGAAAAAAGATTTTACCAATAAGGTTGGGTTTCTTTGGCTAACGTTAAAAGAGCTTTTTAAATATAAGTTACGTCCCGCAAAAGTGATTTTTGACAAGACGGAAATAATTGATCATTTCTATACCATCAATATTGGAATCTGTCGCTACTCGGGTGGTGGAATGCAGTTTGTACCACACGCGATCCCTGACGATGGACTACTTGCCCTGACGGTAGCGGGACCACTAAGTAAATGGAATGTTATGTTGAATAGTTGGCGTTTTTATAATGGAACGATTCCACAGCATTCGCTGGTAAAAATTTTTCAAACTAAAGAAGTGATAATAGAAACGGTAGGTAAATTACCCACGGAGGTAGAAGTGGATGGAGAATATCTGGGGACGACACCGGTCAGATGTATTATTTTAGAAAAGGCATTGACGATTCTAAGACCCTAAAAGATGGTACTAATGGGCTTCGTCCATAATTTGAATTTCCAGTCTTTCGTTTTTGGCATGTTCCGCCTGCGTGCAAGCTACGCCGTTGGTACAACGATTGAGAATCTGTGTTTCTCCGTAGCCCACCGCAAAGATTCGTTCTGCAGAAATTCCTTTTTCTACCAAATATTCAGCAGCACGATTTGCCCGATTTTGCGAAAGTCTTAAATTGGTTTGATCGTTACCTATGCTGTAAGTATGACTGGCGAGTTGAATCGTGATTCCTTGCTGCTGCTGTAATAATTTATACACCTCATCCAAGGCATCTCCGTGTGCTTTGGCAACGAGATATCCACCTGGATCGTAGCTGATATTTTTTAGACGATAAATCTTTCCTGCGGTAGACCGCTTTTTCTTTAAATCTTTTTTTAGGTTGGAAAAACTACTTCGTGGTTGTAGTGAAGTGGACAGTGCTTCACCTTTTGTTTGGTTTTCCGTAGTTGTAGCAGGCAGTGGTGCGGGCAATTTTTTGTCAGTTGGCCTGGCAGGAGGAGTCGCTATAGCGGGGTTTGGAACAACAGGTACTTCTACTTTAGGTATTTCTTTTTCCATTATTTGTTCGGTGGTTGGCTCTGTAACCGGAGTAGGAATTTTTTTCAGGTTTTCGCCGGAAACCTCAGCTAGCGGAATGGTATCGCTAGTGGTTTCGATAACCTCCGTGCTGCTGGAAACTTGAACTGGTTGAGTTATTTGCGTAGTTGGCAATTCTATATCTGCCTTCTTTATGGTTTCGGAAATTTCCGTTTCCATTTCTACTTCATCTTTTATTTCTACAATCACGGTAGCTTGAACTGGGATTTCTTCTGGTGTTGCTACGGCTGTGGATGGAGGTGCTATTGCTTCAGCTTCGATTTCAACTTCCGCCTCTGCTACTGTAGGGACTACAGGATCGACTGTTGGAGCTTCTATAATGGTTTCTGGTTTAGCTACCGTTTTCACTATTTCTGGTTGAGAGTCAGGAATAACCGTTTCAGGTTCCTTCAACTCGTCTGGCAGACCATCAAGCCAGCCTAAATAAATATCATCATCACCACCGTCCCGCGAAGAAGTAAAGAGCACTCGTCGGGATAATTGATCAATAAAAATAGAAATATCGTCCGCAGGACTATTCACAGGTGTACCGACATTGATGGGCACCTCCCATTGTTCCGTTTCGGGATCTTGTGTAGAAAAGAAAATATCAAAACCGCCCAAACCGGCGTGCCCTTTTGAGCAGAAAAATAGTTTTCCATCTTCGTCAAAAAACGGAAAACCTTCGTTGGCATCGGTATTGATAACGGGACCGAGATTTACGGGGCGAGACCATTTTTCTTTTTTAAAATAGGAGACATAAATGTCGGTACCACCTTCTCCACTGCCTTTGTCGGACACGAAAAACAATGTATTTCCATCTGGAGATAAAGCCGGGTGCATATAATTATAGGCGTTGTTTGAAAAGTCAACCGCTCTTACATTCTTCCACTTTTTTCCATCGGTGGAGGTCATTTCAAATAGCTGAATAGTATGGGTATTTCTCTTGTTAGCATCTTTACTGTTACGACTGAATATGGCTCGAGTACCATCTTTAGAAATACTGATGTTAGAACTATTTTTATTTAGTTCATTCACTTTACCAGAATAAGATTTGGGGTCGGAATAGTTGAAATTATTTTCCTCAGAAGCGCTGTAAATTTGAATATAATCCCGTCCGGTAACGCCAGACTTTTGTTTTAATAGCTTAATTCCTTGATTGCGATCAGAAGAAAAAAGAATTTGATTTTGCCAAAAGATAGGAGAATTATCGTCCACCTCCGAATTTTGGGCAAAAGGAATAACACCCATATCCGGGAAAATAGATTTTATGTCTTTTACCTGATTACAGGCAGCAATCAAGAGTAGGGCTTTTTGGTCTTCCGGTTCTTTGGTATGGTATTGCTGAAACCAATATTTAGCTTCATCATAATTTCCGGACCCCATGAGGGATTCACCAAGATAAAGATAGGTGATCGGTTTAGCTTTTGGATCGCGGACTATCTCCCGGAAAAGCGTGGCTGCTTTGTCCAATTGGTTAATCATACGATAACTATTCGCCAATTTTGTTTTTCTACTCAGGTTATCGTCAAGGGCCAATCCTTCTTCGTAGAGAGGAATGGCTTCCGAATAATTTTTTGCTTTATATGCCTTATCCGCCTTCTTAAATTGCGCTTTTTGGGCAAATACCATAGTATTTCCAAAAGAGCATAAGAGGAGAATGATGATCTTAATGTGGTTCATGAACTAGTAATTTGCGCTTATATGTCTTAAATATCGGTTAAATCGGTGGAATATTTCCCATATTTCCGAATTTTTTATTAAAATGCCTAACAAGTTAATTCTTCAAAAATGATGCGAGAATTTATTAAGTAATCGTAACCAAACAATAAACGTCATGAAAAATATCTTTACAATTTTACTTTTTCTGATTTCTTTTAGCTTTTTATCGGCGCAAATTTCCGAACAGGAAAAAAGTATGAGTGTGGGTGTCTATAATTCACTTACCCTGGAATTACCCGATACAAAGAAAAAATTTGCCGAAAATCTTTGGAAAAAATATATGAAGCAATTCAAGGGGAAAACCCGGAGAAACAAAAAAGCCAAAGAGTATTTTACGGAAAATGGGAATATCGCTGGAATTGGTACCGTAAATATGTATAGCCATTTATCTGGTTCTAAAACGGATACAGAAGTCACCATCTGGATTGACCTCGGAGACGAATATCTAAATTCCTATACCCATTCTGATCAATATACCGAGGCGGAAAAAATGCTAATGCGCTTTGGACTAGAAATAACCCGTGAAAAAATCAGGATTGAATTGGAGGCGGAAGAGAAGCAACTTTCGAAACTAAACAAGAGCCTCAAAAAACTGGAAAGGTCCAATGATAATTATCACCGGGATATCCGGGTTGCCGAAGAGAAAATAAAAAAAGCGGAGCAAAATATCAAAGAAAATGAGGTGTCACAGGAAGAAACGCGTTCTTCGATTGAGCAACAAAAGGCGGCGGTCGAAGCGGTGAAGAAGCGGTTGGGTGATATTTAGAAAATAATTAGTGATTTAAATATTCATTTGTGCAACCTCTTGAAGTAGTAGCTTGTCATTAACTTGATTTTGATACGCAAACTCTGTATAACTTCATTCTAAAAATCCTGTTTATGAAAACTTTATTATCCTTTGCTTTTTTGGTGTTGAGTATTTTTCAACTAAATGCGCGTAGCGTTGCCGTTTCAGATTTTGATCAGGTTCGGATTTGGGGGAACCTAAAAGTCGTATTGATGGAATCGCAAGAAAATCGGGTAAACGTGGAATATGATTTACACGAAGTGGATATCAGTGTAGAAAATGGGGTATTGAAAGTTAAGCGAGATAAGGCACTCAATATAGACAGTTACGATAGTCAGCCGATTGAAGTGGTGATTGAATACCAGCGAATAAATACTTTGAAAGCCGCCGCGGGAGCACGGGTAAAAACGGCTAAAGCTATCGTTGGAGATTTTTTAAAAATTGAGTTTGTTAGTGGTGCACAGGGAAAAATTGAGATTGAAGCCAATGATCTTGATTTAAAAACGGCCTCTGGGGCGGAGTTAAAACTTTTTGGAAAAACGTACAGTCAACGTACCAAGGTAGCGACTGGCGGAATGTTAAAGGCTCACGGATTACTTTGTCAGCGTACCTACATAAAATCAAATACGGGCGGTGAGGCGAAAGTGGTAGCGACCGAAACGCTGGAAGCCAATGCTTCTACGGGAGGCATGATTTATTACGAGGGTGGACCGGAGATTATTTCGATAAAGGATAATCTGGGCGGAGACGTACGTGGATATTAGTAGTGGTACATTGACGCTTCTTAAATTTATTTTCAATTAATGGTTTTATTAACATCATGATCTCATTGAATGAGCATGATGTTTTTTTTCGTCGCTTCCTTGCATATCGGGAAACTTTCTTTTCCTTTAGGAATGTTGACAAAATAAATGAGGATTCTAAACTTCCTCTTTTTCTGCTATTCTGCATTTATTTAATCGCCATTCCTTAAAGCTTTTTTCCCGTCGCTTGCGCTTTAAGAAAGCTTCCTTCGCGCTTTGCCCGCTCGCGGCTTTCTCAAAATAAAAAAAATGCCCACGCTCTCGTCGGTGAGCGGGGCATTTAAAACATCAATCATCGTGGTGGATCAGATTAAGAAAAGTAGAACGGAGCATGTCCGCTCTACTATTTAATTTTAAGCCCGTACGGACATCCCAATTTTCATAAATTCGTTGATGACAATTTCTGTAAAATTACGGGTGGTGCCTTCCTTGTCTTCGTACGTGCGGTGTGTGAGTTTTCCTTGTATCGCAATTTCGTTGCCTTTTGATAAAAGCTTTTCCATTAGCTCGGCAGTCTTACCCCACGCGGCGAGGTTGTGCCATTGGGTTTCGATCACTTTATCGCCATTGGCATTTTTGTAAGTGTCTTTGGTTGCAATGGTTACTTTGGCCAGTTTACGACCGTCTTCGAATGTTCGGATTTCGGGATCTTTGCCGAGGTGTCCGATTAAGTGTACGCTGTTTTTAAGATTATTCATCGTTGTAGTATTTAAGTATGAATGAAGATTAAATAATGAGACTAATAGATTGTGTAATAAAGAATTATAAGTTGATCCTTATTTATTAGTACTACAAAGATACGGGGAGGGAATACCGATAGTCGGTGAATAGCTGTTTAATGCCGTTTGTAGTCGTTTACATCCGTTTGTAATCGTTTGTAATCGAATATTTTTGATGAGAAAATTTGACTAATCTGGACAATTCAGACGTGAATTTGCCTTTGAGAGGGAATAGGATGAACTTACGGATAAGTTTTGTGGCAAAAAAAATGGAAAAAGAATAAAACCCAAGCCCATACATTAGCGATCTATGCAAATATTCCCGAGTTAGCGATCAGCAGACAAAAGGAAAATACGAACCTAAATACAATAAATAATGCGTTCGGCAAAAGATTGAAAGTTGAGATATAAGGCTAATAGTTCGCCTAGAATCTGCATTTATTTAATCGCCATTCCTAAATGACTTTGGCAGGAAAAACTTCTCTGAGTATTTTTCATTGAAATATGTTGTAAGTGGAACAGAGTATTATAAAATTTTTGGGATTACCCTACAGCGGCAGTCTCCGTCTCCGAAGAAATAGCTGTTTGAAGGGCCACATTCGGTACAGAAAAGAAAAAAGTACTGCCTTGTCCTTCTTCAGATTCGACCCAAATATCCCCACCCCAGGTAGCGACAATTCTTTTACAGGTAGCGAGTCCAATACCAGTTCCTTCGTATTCATCCCGGGTATGCAATCGACGGAACATCTCAAATACCTTTTCGAGGTTCTCTTCAGAAATTCCGATTCCATTATCTTTAACCGAATAAACATAGCCGTTTGGAGACGGTTGAGCATCTATTTCTACTATCGGATCTCTCTCTCCTTTAAATTTCATTCCATTGCTCACCAGATTTTGTAGTAGTTGTAAAAGTTGCGTACGATGTGCTTTTATCAGCGGTAGATTTTTATTTCTAATAACTAAAGTTGCCTCTAACATCTCTAGTCGGTGGCGTAAATTGGATTCGACCATAAAGATGACATCATTTATATTAATGAATTTATTGGGTAATTTCTGACTTCCAGCTCTTGAAAAATCCAATATATCATTCAATAAAATTTCCATTCTTCCCACGGCATCAACAATGTAATACATAAACTCATTTCCCGCCTCATCAAACGAAGAACTATACCTTCGCTTTAATAATTGCGTATAGGAACTGATCATTCGCAGCGGTTCTTTTAAGTCGTGAGAAGCCACGTAAGCAAATTGTTGTAGATCTTCATTAGAAAGTTCTAATTGTTTATTTTTAATATGAATTTCTTCATTTTTAGAATTCAACAATTGATTCTTTTCTTCTAATAATTTATTGACCTTATTTTGATAGTTTAATTTATTTCTATTCCAAAGTATAAACATTAGGAAAGCAAAACTTGTAATGGCAAAGAGGTATATTTGTTGGGTACGAATTTCTTCATTTTTTGCCAGTAGTTCGTTTCCCTTTTTGAGCATTTGAATTTCGTGTTCAGATTTTTGTACGTCAAATCTTCTCTTGGATTGCCCCATCTCTTCCAGTGTTTTTTCATTTAAAAGGGAATCCTTGAGGGACACATATTGTTTGTTATATTTATAGGCGATCAAGGGTTGATTTAATTGATCATATACCAGCGCAAGGTTTTTGTAAATTTCAGATTGACGACCACGGGAATCCAGTTCTTTAGCATAAACTAGTGCTTCCTCCAAATAGCGTTTTGCTTTTTTTATTTTTCCCCACTCTAGGTATAATTGAGCAATTTCTACTTTAGTTCCAATTACGCCATATTTATCTCCAAGTGCTGTTTTAACATGGATAGCTTCTTTAAAAAATTCTTCTGCCTTTGGATAGTTTTTTTGAGTAACCAGATTGGTTGCAATATTTCCCTTGGCATACGCAATCCCCGTTTTGTAATTTAACTTTTCAGCTAATTCTAATGATCGAAGATTATAATCCAGACTTTCTTCGTGTAAATCCAATTTGGCGTGCACAGCTCCTAGTGCGGCGAGACAAGAATAAATATTATATTCAATGTTTAGCACATCGCAAAGCTCTTTTGCTTTTTGGTAGGACTCTAGGGCCTTTTTATGTTGGAGTTGATAATAGAAAATAGTTCCTATATTGTAGTAACTATTGGCAATCCCTAAAGAATCTTTTTTTACTTCAAAGATAAGCAGTCCTTGCATTTGCTGCTCAAATGCTTTTTCATAATTTCCTAATGCTTGATAAATAGCAGATATTTGTGTATACGCTTTAGCTTTAGCTAATGGATCAATCGTACCTTCCTCAAATTCTATTACCTGGTAGAATTTTTCCAGTGCTTTCTGAAAATTATTCATCCTTTTATGACTTACCCCGGAAAGGAAAATAGCATCAGTAGCCAACGCATAGTTTTCTTCACTTAATGCAATCCTGGCGGCAAGATCGTATTGATAAATAGACTGCTCGTATTTTTCTTCAGACTTGGACGATAATAACTTTCCCAAGCTAAGATGGGCTTTAATTAGTTCTTGATTATTGCCTCCATTTTGCAGATGCTCTATGTTATTAAGCAAACTATCTACTTTGCTACTCGAGGCTTGAGTAGGTATTTGTACTAAAAGAACAAATAGTAGATAGAAAAATCTCATAGATTCTGCTCTGGTATAGATTAAGAAAATTTCTGACATAGATTATATGCAAATTCTATTCCATATAGTACAAAAAGTAAAACAGAATAAATCTTAATTCTGTGACAAAATATCGGAAAAATTGGCTGATTTGGCATTTTAATTGTTATACTAGAAAAAATATCCCTTCCCTTTTGACGCTTCCCTTCTAATTAGTACCTCTAGTACCTCTAGTACCTCTAGTACCTCACTAAAAACATAACCATGCTATATAAGATTTATTATGAAAATAAGACTTACCATTCTATCTACTCTTTTCATCTTTTTTCTATTTACTAATATTGTAGATGCTACTGTTTTTACTTCGGTTATGCTTGGTGATTTTGACGAACCAGATACCTGGGATGTTGGTGGCGGGATGATTCCCGGACCAATGGATGATGTTATTATTAGACATGGAGTTGATCTAGATCTCACCAGTAAAGTGACCATCAAAAGTCTCTTAATAGACAATGATGCGAATAGTATTGCAGGACTTGATATTTATGGAACAGATACCTTAGTCGTTTTGAATGACGTGTTCGTAACTGCATTCAATTTTGATAGAAAGGTATATCTGCGGACGGGGCAGGAGGCAACGGTAATTTTTGCCGGAAATTGTCAATTCTTAAGAGCTGAAGAAAATAATAAAAATAAACCACTCATCCTTGTCTTGGAAGATGAATCAGAAATGTTTATCAAAGGAGATTTTAGGTTTGATTATTTAGGGGCTGACTCTGGTGAAAATAATGTGGAAATTAAATTAGACCAGAATTCCTTCTTTGAGGTAGAAGGAACTACCACATTTGTTGGTAGCGGCGGCGATGATTTTAACTTTGTGATGTTTTACCACGCGCAAGCCCTTTTTAGAGATAGTCTAGTTATCGTCTTAAATGGTACGGGACGTGAAGCGGCAATAACATTACACGATAATACTAGTCTTCAGATTCTTTCTAGTGTATCTGTATTGAATTCATCTACCGCTAGTAATGACTTTGCAAAGTTAAGAGTCCGGGATGATGCCAGTAGCATATATATTCAAGATAATATTTACATGGAATCTTATAATGGGGCTAAGGTCAAATTGGAAGCCGAAGATGATGGAAAGATAACCGTAGGAGGCGATGTTATTATGAATGCCTCGGCAGAAAACGAAACTACCATAAATATTATTAACCAAGGAGAAGTATACCTGGGAGGGAATCTTTTACGTCCAAATAACTTTGGTAAATTAACCATGGAAAATGATGGGACGCTAATCTTCAACGGTTCTGCTCCCCAAACGATGCCGGAAGGTAAATTGCCAAATTCAGGAACAGATTCCTTGTTTTTCAAAAATGTTAGACTGGAAAATACCTCTACCGAAGCATTTACTTTATCGGAAAACATGATCGTTAAGGATGCTTTAGTGCTGACTAATGGTAATTTGAAAACCGATTCGACCGCGATGGTCGTCTTGGAGGATGGTGCAACTATATCAGGTGATAGTACGGCTTATATTGAAGGTCCCATCAAAAAAATAGGCGCTACCGGCGGGCAGGATCTTACTTTTCCCGTTGGAACTGAGACTGCTTACGCGCCAATTACTATTTCAGCAATTAGCGATCAATTGTCCGAAGTAACCGTGAGGTATTTAGGCGATCCACCGCCATTTGGGGTAGAAACATTTGAAAGTAGTATCAATAATGTAAGTACGAATGGACACTGGATCGTAGAAAAAAATACGAATACAGGAGAGCTGGATATTACCTTGACCTGGGAAGATTCTAACGAAGCGGGGATAAATGAAGTTGATGATTTGGTCGTAGCGGGTTGGGATGGTACCGAATGGAAAAATTACGGTCAGGAATCTGCGGAAATGGTTGGTTCCGGTGGGTTTGTGGTAAGTTCTTTTGGTGACCCACCACCATTTGGGGTAGAGACTTTTACCTTCGCTTCTACCAGCACTTTAAATTCGCTTCCAGTTGAACTGAAAGATTTTAATGTAATCCCGCGATCGGGTAGCGTTGATCTGGAATGGCAGACAGAATCTGAAATAAACGCCAGCCACTTCATCGTAGAGCGTTCTACGGATGGAAGAAGCTACGAAGTTATCCAACACGTTAAAAGTACCGGAGGCATTTCTACTCCTGCACAGTACACCGCAGAAGATCTGTCGCCTTCCTTTGGTTGGAGTTATTACCGACTCAAAATGGTAGATCAAGATGACTCGTACGAATATTCGCCTGTAAAAGCGGTTAAGGTAGAGGAAAATGCTTCGATCATCGTATATCCTAATCCGGTCAAAGATGTATTGTATATTCAGGATGTAGAAGGCGTAGAGGGGGAAGTAAGAGTCGAAATATTTGATCGAAACTCTAGTAAGTTATATGAAAATATAATCCAGCTGAATAATGGACCAGTTCAACTGGCTATGGATGATATTCAATCGCTTCCTCGCGGATATTATATCGTAAAGATTACCGGAAAATCAGGAGGTCAATTTGTGAATTTTGTGATAGCGGAATAGTGCAGAAAGAATTGAGCACATAATAAAAAAGCCAGAATCATTTTTTGTATTCTGGCTTTTGCTTTTTTGCGATGGGTTTTAGGGTGAGAAATTTTAAGACCTTGTGAATCTCCTGTTTTAGAAATAAGTTCTGCTGATTTCAAAATTCGTTGCTCCATTCTCGTTTCATTATTCCATTTAACACTTTTGATGAAGTTGTTACATTCACCATTTAGCGCCCGAAACATTAATTTTTTCTGCTTTTCTCTGTTTTCCTTTATTTTATCAACATTCCTAATGTTTTATAATCGAATTGAGGTTCGTAATTTGCGAAGATGATTGTGATTTGAGGTCAAGTAAATATTTTTTTACCCAACCGATCTTTCCATCCCATTCAATTTTAGGATAATGAGTTTGTCCTTGGATTTGTATAAAAAAGAAAGACAAGCAGATGATAAGGAATGAGGTATTAATAAATGACGATTCTATACTTCCTCTTTTTCCGCCACTCTGGGTCCATACTATGTATTTTAGTTTGAAGGGTTATAGTAGATTCTCTATAGTATGGATATACATCAAATGTAAGGAAAATATATTATTTACTAATTTTAAAGTAAATAATAATAATTTTTTAATAGCTTACCAACTACCTTTTGAGCGGACACTAATTATCTAAAAAACTAGGAACGACTCGATCAGAATTCCCCTACATAAGACAAGAATGAAACTAATGGACTCTGATTTTATCACCTTTGATACCTTGTTATGGCTTTGAGAAGTTGGAGGAATTGGCAAAAGAGAAGTTTGCAGAAAATAGAAAATTAAATATCACATAATCTTTTTCTTATGAAATACCTTATTTTATTATTTAACCTTATTTTAATTTTCGCCTGCCAAAACGAAAAAAATATTGCCTCCGAAAAACAGGTCGTAGCTGCTCATGACTACGACCAAAAACTTACCGATCTCGACATCACCTTACCCGCAGCCAATTTCGTCAATATCCGACAAGCCGGAAATATCCTCTATTTCGGTAGGTAGAATATTTAAGAGAGACCCAAACACGCTAAAAGAGCGTCAATTGTTAGCCTATCGAAAGCCAACTGAAAGCCAATTGTCAATCTATTAAAATTCAACACCTCAACAATTCAATAACTATAAATAAATGAACCACGAAAAAATTCACGCCGATCTCGTCGATTACGGGAATAAACTTTTTCTCAATAGCGCCGGTGCTTCCCTCATGCCCCGATCTGTCACTGAGAAGATAACCGAATATCTACACCGCGAAGAACGTTTGGGCGGTTACACTGTCGCTGAACAACAAGCCGAAGAACTCGCCCAATTTTATGAACAAGCAGCGCACCTCATCGGCTGTGAAAAACATAACATTACTTTCGCACATAGTGCCAGTTCCGCGTTTATGCAAGCCCTTTCGTCAATTCCGCTTTCCGCCAAAGATGTTATCATCACTTCGGAAGTAGACTATACCTCCAATTTTTTACAATTTTTATCGCTTCATAAAAAGCGGGGTGTGGTCTTTAAAATTATTAAAAGCCTGCCCAACGGAGATTTGGATCTAGATCATTTTCGTCAACTAATAGATCAATATCCAGTAAAATTGGTAGCCGTTACGCACATCCCCACCAACTCCGGAATGGTGCAGGATGTGGCGACTATCGGAGAAATTTGTGCCGCCGAAAATCTGATATTTTTACTAGACTCCTGCCAATCGATCGGACAAATGGACGTGAAGCTAAAAAATATTAAATGCGATTTTTTAACCGCTACCGGGCGAAAATTTTTACGAGGGCCCCGGGGTACGGGCTTTCTCTACGTATCGGATCGGATATTGGATCAAGGCTACGCACCGTTATTACTGGACGGTGGAAATGCCACCTGGACGGGCAACGATACTTACGAATTGGTAGATACTGCGGAACGTTTTGGAAACTGGGAAAAACCCTACGCGATGCTGACGGGACTGACCGAAGCCTTGAAATATTTAAATGAAATTGGGATTCAGCAGATTGAAAAGCAGAATAAAAAAATCATGCATCGGTTGCGTAATAATTTGTCATCTATTTCGTCCGTAACTTGTTATGATCTGGGAACGCAGACTTCTAATATTCTTACTTTTAGAAAAAAGGATAAAACGCCCGGAGATATCAAAACCGTTTTTTCAAAACATCAAGTATATTACGGAATCAGTCAAAAACATCAAGGCCAGATTGATTTTAATAAAAAAGGTGTAGATTGGGTTGTCCGATTGTCTCCTCACTATTTTAATACCGAAGAAGAAATGGATCGAATGGCAGAAATTATCGAAGAGGTATAACTTTACGTAGTGAATTTTATTGTTAGATAAAAAATATCCCGAAAAATCGCACCAGTAAATCAGTTTTGATTATCTTCGTATGGATATCACCTTTTGCAAAAAGGTGACGAATTAAAACAGACTAGTAAGTCAACAAAATCAACCACTTCTAAAAAAATACTTATGAAATTCCTTTTCCAACTTTTTTTTTGCGGTTCACTACTTTTTTTAGGTGTCCACTTTACGGCCTGCGAATCTAGCCCAAAAATTGTCAAACAAACCGACACTACCTCTAAAGAATATACTTCAGCTTATACTTGTCCAATGAAATGCGTTGGTAGCGGTAGCGATAAGCCCGGTACTTGTCCTGCCTGCAAAATGGATTATACGCTCAACGAAACCAAAGCCGCCGCACCGGCACACGATCATAGCGGACACGATCACGGAGACCACGAAGGACACAATCATTAGTCTGTTTTCAATTAAAACGTTTACTAAACTTTATGGAAGTACTGTTTTTGAATAAAACTACTTTGCTGAAGCTTAGTAAATGTCAAACGGAAGTCCTCTCATATTTACAGAAATATCTTCATTTGTTCCCCGGAAAATACTGCATCGTCGTAGCTATTCGACTAGTCTTTGTTTCAATAATTCGCATGGCAATTCGGTGGTGATCTACTTTAAATTGCGTAGCGTTTTGATCCAGTTGATAAAAACAGGAAGGAGTGATTTGTAGTAAAATATTTTTGTAGCGAATTGTTTTTTCGATGTGGTAATGTCCACAAAAAACGGTGATGTTATTGGAATAACCCGTCAGTAAACCGGTAATGGTCTTCATGTCCCGATGCCCGTGTTTTTTATCCATAAAAGGCATGCCGATTTTAAAGGGAGGGTGGTGCATAAAGACAATCAGTTCTCGCTTATGATTATGTAATTGGCGGCGCAGCCAATTGATTTGCTTTTCGGAATGATATCCTTTTGCGGTATCCAGAAAAAGGCAAGTAGCCTTACCAATTTTTTTGGCAAAAAATATTTCGTCGTCCGTCAATAAATGTTCCAGACCAAAGACTTCCGCCATCAAGACCGGATCGTCGTGGTTCCCCGCAATCAAGCTATACGGAAAGTCCTGTAAATCCAGAATATTCCGAATCCATTCGTAGATTTCTTTCTCCCCTATATCAAAGCACAAGTCACCGGAAATCACCAGATGATCCGGTTGCGCGCTACGCACCTCCCGCATAATATCCGTGAAATTTTTTCTGACATCGATATCGTAAGGCGTTTTACCTTTTCGGTCCAGATGCAGATCGGTGATTTGTATTATTTTCAAAATCTTTTTATTAAAAGGTCTATTTTAAAACTCGACATTTAGCTATATTGGCTTTTAGCATTTGGCATTTGGCTTCCCTAAAACGTGAAGGGATTAGTTGTTTTACCACGGTCGTTGAATTACCCGATTGTTAATAAAGTTATTTCATATTCACGTATAGAGGGAAGCCAACGGCCAATAGCTAATGACCAAAAGCGAGTTAAATGCTCTGTTTAAATTCTTTTTTCAACACTAAATTAACATTCGTCAAAACGATCTCTCCCATATTCTTACACGCCTTAAAATCATTGGTTTTATGGTGATAGCCCAGCTCTTCTTTCAATAGACTAACCTTTTCATCGTCGGAAAGTTTATCCTTGACCATGATACTGAATAATTTATCCAGTCGCGTCCGTTGCGATTTGGCCCGTGTGGCGATGAGACTGCGCTCTTCGAGCTGATACTGTTTAACCGTTTCAGATTTCATATGCTGGATTCCCAGAAAGATGATCGGATTATTTTCTTTAAAATATTGTGGAAGATAAAAACTTTTTCGACCCTCGTAAGATTGCTGATCAAAATCTATTGCACGAATTCTAAATTGTGAACCTTCAATGTCCGGCGTTACATCGACTACATAGTTATACGCCCGCATATCTCCGAGCAGACGTACAAAACAACGTTCGTTAAATTTGACAAACTCCTTAGCAATTCTGGTCTGATTAAATTCCGAATCCTGTAATCCGGTTTTCATAAAAAGATCTCCGGGAATACCGGCTATGTGGTCTTCAATCAGTGTATCCCCATCTACCAAAAAGGAGATATATTCGGGGGCGAGCATATGCTCCAACTCCAGACCATATACCCGGGACGAATCCGCTTTTTTTACATAAAAATGATCGTAATTATCGTTGAGTCGGTTGATGATGCGAATCCGAAAAGGCTGCGTATTGCCAAAGGTACAAAAATCTATACGGGCTACCTGAAGGTGTTCCAGAACTTGTGTATTACCATCGGTTTTTAGCAGCGCGTAAATCAAGGTCAGTGCCTTTTCAATTTCATTCTGGTCCTGATGAGTGTAGTAGACGGTTTCCCAGAGCGTATCATTTCCTTCGGCGTCGATTAGAGAAGTAGATTCTACGTACCGCAACAGGTCGAGATATTGTAAAGGCAAATCAATGACCCGTCCGTTCTTTTTTAGATAATTTCTAAACGGTGCTTTGATTTTAAATGGTATTTTTTTCTTGGAAGGAACGTCGCCTTTCATCATAATAATTGGATTTTATTCTTTCCAAAAAGGAATGGTGGCATACGGTTTTTCAACGGAGATTTTTGCGGTATCGAGTGCCATCCGAGTGATTTTCAATAAGTTTTTTCCTCGTGGTAAGTGGGCAATATCGAGTACCGTTTTTAATCCTTTTTCTCCAATGTCATTGTTTTGTTCAAAAAAATAAAAATCAGTTTGAACAAATAAAGAATCATTGAGGTAGAGGTGATAATGCTGACTCAAACAGGCTAATAATTTTTCGGGCTCGGCTTCTGTGATACTGGGAGGTGTGATTTTAACTCCTTTTTCGGTAAAACGGATACCCGAAATAAAATCATTTTTTTTACTGGGCTCGTAATCTGTACAGTTTTTTAAGAGTAATTCGTTTTGACTGTTATCATAACGAATGAATACCGGTAAAAATTGATCCTTGATAATTAGACTGGAAATACTGGCATTGCCAATCCGCTCTTCTGGAGACCGTTGATCATCATAGGTACTAGTAAGGAGTTCGCTATCAGTTTTATTATCAGGATAGAAACGGTACATATTATAAGTGAAAAATGGACTTATGAAGAACATTCCTACATAAAAAATAATAGCTATGATCAAATAGCGTTTGGGAAATCGAGTCAGCAAATGATAATAAAGCGCATTATAAACGGAGGAGAAAGTGATGAAATTAAAAAAACGGTAGATAGGATAATAAATCTTTTGTAACCATTTTATTTTCTTTAATCCACCCAGGGTAAGTGTATCTAAAAAGTAGAGTAGCCCACCAATACCAAACATGATTACAATGGTTACACCGATAATATTTATAATTATATTGTCTTCGGAAAAACCTCGGCTTTCAAATACATATATTATAATATTGGAAAAAATCGCCAGTACTATGATTACCAAAAAAAAGGATAATAGCATTAAAACAATCAAAAACGTAAAAGCGAAAATGGTACTACAAAAATTATCCAGCCGGATGATTAGTCTTTCCAATGAAGGTACTTTCTGAGTGAGCCGGGTAGTAAATTTTTGGGTATAATTTAAAGTCGAAAAATCTTGCTTGTTTTGCACGGAACTCAACCCAATTGCACCAATCCAAAAACCTCGCAGAAGAATGTGCAGAATCAGGTTGAAAATTAAAACATTGGCAGCCAAGTAGCCAATTCCCAGAAAGATGATCAGGAATGGTCCAGCTGATCCACTTATATGGTGTACGCTTACTTGACCAATCAATCCTTCGATCATGTCCCGACCCTGAAACAACAAAAAAATAGAAAAACCCGAAATCAGCAATTCCAAATTCCAGCTCTCTTTTTGTAACCGCTTTAGCCATTTTGGCGTTTTATCTTTTGACTCCATGATCTACAATGTAAATGGTTTGAACATTTGTTAACACCAAGATAAGACGATTTCTTAACATCATAGCCGATATTTGCCGATATTCGTTTTTCGATCAACACCTTATACCTATTTATGAATATTTTTACACGCATTAAAGCTTATTTTTCATCTCCTGAAATTGAACCTGATCCAATGAGATATTTGATTGCCGGCCTTGGTAATATGGGCGCAGAATACGATGGTACCCGACACAACGTCGGCTTTGACGTAGTGGATACTCTGGCACGTCGCTATAATGTGAAATTTTCTAATAAAACCCTCGGCGACGTCGCAGAATTTAAGCACAAAGGCCGCACTTTCGTTCTTCTAAAGCCTTCTACCTTCATGAACCTCAGCGGTAAAGCCGTCAATTACTGGATGCAAGACCGAAAAATAAAACCCGAAAATCTCCTCGTCATCATAGATGATATGAACCTCGACTTTGGTAGCCAACGTCTCAAAGGAAAAGGTTCCCACGGTGGTCACAACGGACTAAAAGATATCGAAAGAGTACTCGGCACCAGCAAATATCCTCGCCTGCGTATTGGCATTGGTAGTAATTTTTCGCGTGGTCGTCAAGTAGATTTTGTCCTCGGGAAATGGTCGGATAAAGAAGCCGTGGATATCCCGGAAGTGCTCAGCCACGCCGCCGATACCGTCGAAGCTTTCGGAACCATCGGTATGGCGCATACGATGAGTCAGTTTAATCGGAAGTAAGTTTTTTAGGCTGTTGGCTATTAGTCATTAGCTATTTGCCCTCTTCGAACTTGTTTACACAATAGCATTTTCTGAAGAGAATATTTTAAAATTAATTGATGCATTAGATGAGTTATTTTCCATTTCTTTTTTCTAATAAGATATCCAGGAAACCTTCAAATCCAATCTCCTCCGGCCATGCCTTTCTCGTCGTTTTATCCAGCGCCGCCAACGCCATTCTAATGTCAAAATTCTCCTGATTCGCTGCTACAAATCCACTTATCTCCGACAGATAGGCTGCCAAATATTCTTGCTCCGTCTGTCCCGGCGTTGGAATCAAAATCGCCCGTTTATCAAGTTTTACCAAATCCATCAGACTGCTATAACCAGATCGGCAAACCACGATTTCACTTTCGTTTAAAATCTGATTTAAGGCAGTCGCCGTCAGATAATTCAGGATAGAAATATTTTTACTATCAATAAGCGGTGGGGGTGTATTGCTGACCACCCCTCGTACAAAGCACACCTTATTTGGATAATTTGCCAATTGTTTTAATAGGATGGTTTCCAAGTTAGTGCGCTGTGGCTCCGGCCCGGAAAGCACAACGGCCATTTTATATTTTATGGGTAGAGCTTCCTTCTTCATTCGAGACAAAGGCCCTGTATATTTGACCATCGCTAATTCAGGATTTTCCGATAAGCTCCCCGCGAGTCGAGGGACTACCGTATAATCAGGTACCCAGCATTCATCGAAGCGACCAATTAACCGATGATTAACCTTGGCCACTAGCGTTTCTAAAATACGATTCGGAATTTTTATATTCAATTGATGGGTCATAAAAATATTATGACAATCTGGATGAGAAAGGCCATACCGATTATCCGAAATAATAAGGTCAATCTTATGATCTTGGACTATTTTTTTTATCGCCCTATGTTCGGCAAGAATAGCTTTTGCAATTTTTGGAAGTTGTACGCCCATGGTAAGTATCATACTATTTCCACTATATCGGATATCGTATGCAGGTAGTGACAAAGCCGTCAAATTTGGATACTCTTCGCGTAAGAGAGTCAACGCTGCTCCGTCAGAAGCCAACACAGGCTTTACGCCACGATCGATCAAGGCGTTGACCAACGGCATACAACGAGTCGCGTGACCAAGTCCCCAATTGAGGGGAGCAATAAGGATATTGGGAAATGGTGATGCCATGGCACGAAGATAAGGAGAAACTTAAATATTAAGGATCATTAAGAAACAACGATCTAATAGATTCAGAATTATGACTAATATTTTTTGTGCCTAACTTCGTTTAAAATACTCGCCATAGCTAGGCTATGTCTGCGTTTTTTGCCTCGTTCAGTCCCAAAATTCATCCAAATTCTACCAGACGCTATTAACTGGAAGGACTACTAAGATTAAAATAGTAATTTTGATAAAATCTATTTCTAAAGTTTACAGAAAATGAAAAGAATAAAAAATCCATATCAGATAATATTTCTCCTGGTTATTTTATTAAGTTTTGCCGCCTGCCGATCCGGAGGCTGCGGGTGCCCCTATTAATCAAAAAAGAGCAACCGATTTACTCAGCTGCTCTCTTTTTCTTGAATGATATTTTTTGAAGTCGTTTAATTCAAACGAATCTCATCCTCGTTCGAATCAAAAAACTTGTAATCCATTAGTTGAAAATCAGAGTTGGGTTTGATTCGGATCCAGTTAAAATATTTTAGATACCAGTTGACTTGAATACTACGGAGTCCCTTGGTTAAATACGCGTGTATATACGGATGTACATGTAAAAATAATTTTGCTTTAGGTCTTGATTGGATGATAAAATCGAGATCTCGTTCGATATTATCCGTCAATAAAATAGAAGGATTAATTTTTCCAGTACCGTTACAAGATGGACAAAGTTCGGCGGTACTGATGTTCACTTCGGGGCGCACCCGTTGTCGGGTAATCTGTAATAATCCAAATTTACTCAGGGGCAAAATCGTATGTTGTGCTCGATCTTTTTTCATGGCATCCCGTATTCGGTTGAGCAGTTGCTTACGATGTTCTGCGACCCGCATATCAATAAAATCCACGATAATGATTCCACCAATATCTCGTAAGCGCAGTTGTCGGGCGACTTCGTCCGCAGATTCCAGGTTGACGTTCAGGATGGCTTCGGCCTGATTACCACTCGTAACTTTATGTCCACTGTTTACATCGATTACGTGCATTGCCTCCGTGTGTTCGATCACGAGGTAGGCACCACTGTTCATGGTTGCCGTTTTTCCAAAAGAGGACTTGATCTGTTTGGTAACTCCGTGAGCATCAAAAATAGGGCGAGCTGATTTATAATGCTTGACGATGTTTACCTGATCTGGAGAGATCGACGTCATAAAGTTTTTTACATTGGTGTAAAGCTCTTTATCGTTGATCATAATGCGATTAAAAGAGTCGCTGAGAATATCCCGCATGATACTGGTTGTTTTGTCCAGTTCGCTAAGTAATTTCTGTGGCGGAGTAGATTTGTGTAGTTCTTCGTGTACGGTTTTCCATTTGTCCAGCATCATGGATAACTCTTCGTGGAGATCCGCTACTTTTTTACCTTCGGCAGCCGTACGGACAATGATTCCGAAATTTTTGGGGCGGATACTTTCTACCAGTGTACGTAAGCGTGCGCGCTCGTCCGAACTGGATATTTTTTTAGAAACAGCGACCACTTCCGAAAAAGGAGATAAAACAATATAACGGCCAGGAATGGTTATTTCGCAGCTTAGTCGAGGACCTTTAGTAGAAATTGGCTCTTTTAAAATCTGTACGAGAATAGTATCTTTTTTATTTAAAACCTGATCAATCTTTCCATTTTTATTAATATCCGGATCAATAATAAAGTTTTCAAGACTAGGTGTATTGATAGCGCCCGAGGCAGTTCCCTTGGTATATTTAAGCAAGGACTTCAGCCGAGGTCCGAGGTCAGTATAATGCAAGAATGCATCTTTTTTATGACCAATATCAACAAAAGCGGCGTTCAGGCCAGGCATTAGTTTACGAATACGTCCGTAAAGGATATCCCCAACGGTAAAATTAGTATTTGTCTTTTGGTGATGAATTTCTACCAGTTTGGAGTTTTCCAATAAAGCAATTTCAACTTCGGCAGGTGTTGAATTGATGATGAGTTCTTTTTCCACAATACACATTTATAGAATGAGCGATCTTCATGATCGCAAAGGCTCTATCATCTCTTTCTGCTGTATAGAATAGATACACCAGTATTGGATGATGAAGCGAGGGTAGAAGTAGATAGATAAAAATTGCCGAAAAAATGCCTGAAGAGAAGTTTTGTAGTCGGATGACAAAAATGGGTCACCCTAATTTCTTTTTTTGGGATTTTGGTTCTATTGGTCGTTTTAAAGGCAATATTTTAGGCGTAAGTTATTCTTTTATTAATACCTCATTCCTTATCTACTTGATACTTAAAAAGAATTACAAAATGAATAAGAAATATTCGATTAATAAAATGGACAGTGTCAAACCGTAAATTCCTATACATCAATATACACGAACGACTATATCAGTATAGTAGCCTAAAAAATTAGCCACACTAATATAGTCATCGGATATATTTCGAACCGACGAGCGGTTCAGTTTGATAAACAAAGCGGTACCGAAGTACCTTATTATTTATTTCTTCTTCTTGTGACGATTCTTACGAAGTCTCTTTTTGCGCTTATGCGTCGCGATTTTATGACGCTTCCGCTTTTTTCCACACGGCATAGTAATATAATTTAAAAATTGAAAAAATAGAAGTTACTTAAAGGATTAATTCTAAATAACTTACGTATATAAAACAAAAAATTTATCTAATTGTTCACGCCTATTTTAGGAGTGCCTGACAGCGCTCGTTAAAATTCATCGCTTTGGCCATTTTTCCCAATCCTTCGTAGGCTTGGGCAAGCAAGCAGATAGCGTTTCTATTATCGGCATCCAGGGTTAAAACTTTTTCCAATCTTGCCGCTGCTTTATCAAACTGACTGGTTTTAATTGCGAAACGTGCCAGGGTATTTTGCACACCAATGGCTTCGGGATATTTTTTATCCAGGTTAAGTAACATTTGCACCCCCTTCATTGGATTATCCTTTGGAGGATTATCAACGAAACATACTGCCAGATTGGTACGGTGGGCGACGTTATCCGGTTCCAGTGAAATAGCATTTTCAAAGGCGGCAGTAGCGTGTTCAGTTGCAAAGATACGATGTTTTTCGTTTTCGAGGCGCTGACCACCAATTGCATAAGTAGTTCCAGCAATAGACCAAGCATCAGCAGTGTTTAAAACACCAGCGATAAGCTCTGCATAATACCCTGCTAAATCCGGCCGATTATAATTATACCAGGCGCTGGAAAGTTCTTTCCACATTGGAATTTTAAGAGAATCAACTTCGGTAGCATTTAAGACCTGATGAACGCTTCCCAGAAAAGTCAACTCGTCTGGCTCCAGTTCTTCCCGTGCTTCGGCCAGTAGCGCTTGTATATCTGTTTTTACTGCAACCTTCTTTCGGGCCGCATCAATACCTTGTCGTTCTCGTGGTTTGGTATCAAAACCAAAATAAAGAACTGCAAACAATAAAACCGTACCTGCCACAACCATCCACTGAAGTCGAGTCATCTGTTATTTTGTTTAGACTTCTTTATTACTATTATCATCCGGCAGGTCAGCTACTTTATCTTTTACCTGCTCCATAAAAACCTTGGCCGGCTTAAAGGCAGGAATAAAATGCTCAGGAATCTCGATGGAGATATTCTTCTTAATGTGTCTTCCGACTTTGGCTTTTCGTTTTTTAACGATGAAGCTACCAAATCCCCGGATGTAAACATTTTCGCCTTCTGAAAGAGAAGATTTTACTTCTTTAAAAAAAGTTTCTAGTGAAACTAATACATCTACTTTTGGGACGCCAGTTTTTTCTGCGATAGCTGCAACTAAATCCGCTTTCCTCATTTATTCTATTGGTTTAGAATCAGTTATAAATAAAAATTATGCTTTTAAAAACGTTGCAAACTTCGCATTTTTCTGGGTTAATTGAAAGAAAATTAGTGATTTATTTTAAGTTATTATTTTTATTTTAAATATAAAAAACGGTAAATATCAACGACTTTGTTCTTTTTGAGAGCTTTCGTTTGGGTAAATCAAAAAAAACAACGATCCTTGCAAATAGTATTTTTTTCCTTAACTCGTTTTCAATTTAAAATAAATGTTACTATCAATGACTGGCTATGGCCGGACGACCACCCGTTTTGAAGAGAAAACGATCACCGTTGAAGTTCGTTCCCTCAATAGCAAGTTTACGGATCTAAGGGTTAAAATTCCCCAAAATTATAAGGAGAAAGAACAAGTTATCCGGAAATACCTCACCAATAATATTCAACGTGGAAAAATAGATATGACGATTGATATCAAATCTGCTCATGGAGACAGCGAATATGGTCTAAACACTGCACTATTTAAAAAATATCACAATGAGTTGTCTCAAATTATGGGAGAGCTGGAAATGCCAACGGGTGATCTCGTCCAGGCAATTTTAAGATTACCCAATGTAGTCTCCAACGCTGATTCTGATTTGAGTGAAGCAGAGTGGGAAGCGCTCAATGCTACGATAAAAGAAGCCGTCACTAAATTTAACGGATTTAGAAAAGAGGAAGGAGCGGCGATGGAAAAGGACTGCCGGCAACGAGTACTTAGTATTATGAAGGACCTGGAAATTCTAGATCCTTTTGAAAAAAAGCGGGTAGAGGTGATTCGTGCCCGAATGCAAAAAAATATCGACGAATACGTTGGAAAAGACAAAATCGACGCCAATCGTTTTGAGCAGGAAATCCTTTATTATCTGGAAAAAATTGACGTAACCGAAGAAAAAGTACGATTGAGTCAGCATTGTAAGTATTTTCTCGAAGAACTGGACAAACCGCAAATGCAAAAAGGCCGTAAACTTAGTTTTATCTCTCAGGAAATGGGCCGTGAAATTAATACGCTCGGTTCAAAAGCCAACTCTTCTGAAATTCAACGTATCGTAGTTCGAATGAAGGACGAACTTGAAAAGATTAAAGAACAAGTTGCCAACAGTGTATAGTTATGGCTTACGAGTTGGTTATTTTTGATTGCGATGGTGTTTTGGTAGATAGTGAATCTATCTCCTGCGGAGCAATTGCGGAAATTGCGACCGAATTGGGATTTCCGATGACCACCCGCGAGTCCATCAATTATTTTGTCGGTACCTCGATTGAATACGTTGTAGATTTTTTAAAAGAAAAAATTGCCAAACCAATTCCAGCGGATTTTGAAAGTCGGTACCGTAAGATGTGTGACGAACGTTTTCAAACCGATTTGAAACCCATTCCGGGAATCAAAAACTTGTTGAACCAACTCAAGCTACCCAAATGTGTCGGCTCCAATGGTCCCCGTCATAAAATTATTTCCAATCTTCAAATTACCAACCTTATCCACCACTTTGACGAGGCAAATCTCTTTAGTGCCTACGA
>Ga0209187_1001444_pt1 | contig 27511 bp, 30 predicted proteins | sample BantaG_FD_187430 | JGI IMG/M metagenome (GOLD analysis project Ga0209187, IMG submission 187430) | Marine algal microbial communities from Bantry Bay, Ireland - BantryBay_4 metaG (SPAdes) (version 2) | ecosystem: Host-associated > Algae > Red algae > Unclassified | place: Bantry Bay, Ireland...
TAAATCAACTCAATTAATAGTCAAAATAAAAATATATAAGAGCAATTCCGACTGCCATATCAGCTTGCGGAATAGTGGAAATGCTAATAAAGTGGAAAAACAAAATTATTAGTATGCGGATTTGAGGTATTAGAAATTACGGATAATTATTTGACAAGTGTATTAGGTGCAGAGGTCAATTATAATGCAATACTTTATCAAAAGCTATTAGAACCACTAAGAAGTATTGAGCTATTAGAGCCTATTGGTTTTTCTACTATAACAAAGTATTTAAAACAGTTAGGTATTGAATATTTGGTTAGAAAATACAATTACAATATTACCGCAATTAGAGCAGCTTTAAAGGTTTTTTCCAGACATAATCAAATGCCCTCAATTATTGCAACTGCTAAGAGATTACAGCATCAACAGCAACCAGAAGTTAAAGGCTTGTTAAATGAAATAGAAGAAGGGTTAACTAATGCCTTTGTGTTGGTTTAGCTTATTGATGATGCTTATAGTCATTTGATGGTCTATTGGGTGTCAACTGCAAAACCAATTTTTAAAAAACTGTTAATCATCAAAAAGAAATAAATATTTAATTTAAGATAAAATGAAAAAGAAAATTAACACAAAACTTAAACAACAATTCAGAAACTTATTGCTAAAAAATCCAATACTTTATCAATCGGAATTTTGCCAATGTAAATAGAAAAAGTATCAAACTATTAAAATCAAAGAGCAGATATTTTAACTTACCAATTTGTTCAAAATGTAATTTTAAAATAGAGCCAAAGCCAAGTGAAAATTTTTATATAGACATTTACGATGAAATAGAAGAACGAAAACAGGACAAGATAATTTCACTTATTAATGAATACGGACATGATTATAACGAAACTGTTTTTACCCGTAGGCAATGGGTAGAAGATGCCATAGTTTGGAAAGATTGGATTTAGTATATGGTGTCAGCTCCACAAGCGTTTTAAGAAGTGCCAACACTAAAGAATCGTCTAATCAATCTACCTGATCGTAAACTATGGGTTTAAGCATTACAAGCAGTATAGCCGATGTAAAGACCATTTAAAAGGAAAACAAGCAAAGTTTGTTTTAGATAATCCCTTATTAGAATTGGATAATCAAATAGAAGCAACTTATAAAAGTTATTTGGTTTAGTGGTTGGTGTCAGCATTAGAAGCATTTACCGATAATCACAATTTGAAAATAAAATCAAGTAAACATTTTTACTTACAAATCTTTGAGCAGATACGATTTAGAAAACAAATTATCACTAAGAAACATCGTGAGGGTTATGGTAATGAATCATCTTATAAAAACATAAATTTGTGGTTTTGGGTTTAGAAGTTAGTTTCAGTTCCAAACTGTTTTTGTTACCTCGATGGCCAATTACTATTACCAACCCCAACCAATGAAACCACCTTGACCACCTACCCAAACATTGAGGCGTACAATACCAGAGCCGTTTTGCCCGACTTTGTGAAAAGGTCGGATTACCAATTGGAACAGTTGCAAAAAGTAGTGATTGATTTTAGTACTTTGACTATTGATGTTGCTTTGCTTAAATGAGGGTCAGCTTCCAAACCCTTTTCCTGGTGGTGGTTAATTACTATTTACAAGCCTAATTTCTTCATTATCATATACATACGTTTATTTGAGAAGAAAGTCAAAACGAAACTTGATGTAAAATTGCGGCAAAAAGCTGTACGATGTAATGTAAAATAGTGTAAAAGTGTTATCTTTGCCACCAGTTCATCCTTCATTTGAAGGAAGGAAATCGGAAAACGCAAGCCCAGATGCTCTGCGTTTTTTGCTTTTTAGTGTATCTCATTCAATTTTCTTTTGTACTTCTTCAATATTTTGTTTCGTTTAGCATCTCTACCAGTTAGATGGTATGCGGTTATCAGGTAGTACTCATCAATCTTTCTTAAAGGCTCTAAAATGATTACGTATTTCTCATTCTTATCGTAAATGTATGTTCTAATACCTTCTGGTTCTCGAACTGAAAAATGTAGTACGTCATTATCTTTCCTCTCATCAATATGAAAACTTACCCAATGCAATCTTTTAGAGCGGTCAGGGTCAAAAGTTCTCTGCCTTGTTGCCTTATCCGTCATTACAGTTGTAAGGTGAGTAAAGAGTGTAGCCATAGGTATTTCTCCACTTTTTGGGGTAGGTTGTATAGGCTTATTTTTAAACCTTAGATTGGAATTATTAGTAAAGTCTCTATCAAATACCCCTTGCAAAGACTGTCTTCTCTGGTATTCATTATATGAACCAAAATCAAGCAAGTCGTTATATATTTTTATTAAATTTAAAGGCATCTTATCTCAATTCAATAAAAAATAGATTGAGTTTATCCGAGTAATTCGTGCGGTCTAATTTACTACCCGAGTGCTGCATAATCTTCTCTATCAATTTGACTTTGGCTTTATTGGCTTTTGCTTCATTGTTATGGTGGTAGGCAATTGCACCCATTATCAAATCAGTAAGCTGGAGCAATAGACTTTCGTGAGAACGAATATTTTGTACATTACGAAATACGCCAAACTTAATATTCAATATCTCCTTGAGCTTACTTACTTTTAATGCACTAAGGGTATCTTTTATATCAAGATAAACATTGTACTTATACAAACTATTTAGATTATGATTTAAGAGATAGTAATACATTTTGTAATAGAAATCATCATAGCTTTGTTTGAAGGCTTCATTATTTATTTGTGTTTTTTCTACTCCAATTGCTCTAAACTGCAAATCGGTATTAAAGAAATAGTCAACTAATTCTTCATAAAACCGTAGTTTAGATTTTGAGACAGAAGTCCATTTTATTTCTGCATAAAAATGGTGTTTCTTTTTAATCTTTTTAATGTTTTCAGTATGAAATCTGACTTGATTATATGCAGAGCTTACCTTCCCCAAAAACATAAATGGCAAACGGTCATTTTCTAAATGGCAGCTTTCATCACAATACATGTTGAAGGTTTTGTTCATTTTTTTATGCTTTTATCTTGTACATCACCAAATTATTAAAAAAGGTTTTTTTTAGATTCTTTTGGAGGTCTATTTGCTCACTAAGGCAGTAAATTTAGCTAAAATAAATAGTAAATTATTAAACTGGCTCTTTGGATTTTTCTTACAAAATAAATATTGAACACATTTTTTTGGTTGTAATGATTGTGCCAACACTAAAACTAACTTAACCTATCAGCCAACTACATATTATTCTGTATATTTAGCAATTGTAAAAGCGATGATGCAATTTAATCAGTTAATCAAAAGCATACTGCAGCTACAATCCTTACCGCCGGATTAGAAGAAAGCATTTTTGTAAAACAGTATATGATACAGTTGCCGAGCGAAGATGAAATTAGAGAGGCGTTGGATTGGTTTTAAAAGATAAAAATTAATATGACTTACTTTAGATTGTAAGGAATTTGGTATCAGCTACAAAACCCTTTACCAGTATTCTAATTATTTACCCTTTTGATATAAATTCTATTTTGATTAAAGTAATTAAAAACCTCTATGAAATATAATTATCCAGTACATAGTACAAAAGATATTTTCTCTGCTATCAAATTAGCTGAATGGCTTAAAGTCAATGGGAAGTATGATTTTTTCAGAGGACAACGTCATACTTATGATATTCAACCTAATTTGTTTAGACAAGGAGTTAATAAAGAGGAATCTGCCGACCGTTTAGCAAGATTTTCAGGTTGGATTCACAGTACACCTGAACTAAAATCATTGCATAATAACTCTAATGCAATACTTGCTGTTGCTCAACACTATGGAATAAAAACAAATTTAATAGATTTCACTAATTCTCCCAAAGTAGCAGGTTTTTTCGCTTCTGATGGTGGGAAGAAACATGATACAGGAACGATAATTTGTATAAATAAAAAAAGGTTTGAAAACTCTTGGAGTGACATTAATGATGGATATTATAAAGATAAAGGAAGCTACTTAACAGAGCTAATCGAAATAAATGTCAAGAACTTATGGAGACTACAAGCTCAACAGGGGCTTTTTCTTAAATGTCAAGTTGACTATGTGACGTTGGAAATGTTTTCTTGTTTTTTGCATATTCATTTTCCACAAAATGAAAAAACAAAAATATTTGAACGAGAACTAATTTACCCAAATGCGAAAAGTCATCTTGAAGTTTTATTAGACCAATATTTTATTATTGACAGCCACCCAAAAAGGCAAATGGACATGGAAGCGAGATATGATGTCATAAATAAAATAACACATGATGATGTTTTTAAACACATGAAAACATTTTTCATCAATGACCAATTACCACCAATTCATAATTCTTGGGGTAAAGAGATAAACAAACTTTGGTTGGTTGAGCCTGACGAAAAATATAACCAAGAAAAAGCAAACATTAATATTACTATTGTAGTAGAGCGCATAAATAATATTGCTGAATTTGAAGAAAATATTAGAACTCAACTACAAAATGCTTTTAATTCATTTTTAGTAGAAAAAAAAAGCGTTAATTGGCTCGTTAAAAATGAAAATGATAAAACACTTTATGTAGATAGCGAAGAATTTTTTGTTGAAGAAGAGAATGAATGGACAGAATTCAAAGTTGAAGAAATGATTAACTCAATTTATTCAGGTATGCGTATTCTTCCATATTCAGAAAATGATATAATTAAGTCAATTGCACATTACATTACGATAGCAATGTTTGGAATTGATAAAATTTTTGGGAATGGGGAAATCATTGAATTTATAGGTGGACAAATCATGGGTAATGGTTTTTGCTCTACTCAAAAAATTAAGTCCGCAATAAGAGATGACTATTTTAGCTTTATTAAACCACATAAATTAAACTCAAAAGGCGAACTTGAAATGAGAGACTTAATTTTTACGGCAAGATATATTAAACATTCTTACAATTTTGACAAGTTTGTTGCCCTGTTTGTAGAAGATATTATTCCGACACAAGCTGCACTTTTTCATGAAAAACTTGTTATAATCACAAATCCTATGAGAATTGATATTTTAGGACACAAATAAAACTGTAGCTAATAAATAAGGCTATTTATAAACTATTCTCCATTAAATAAAATGTTAATACTTAGCTTGTAATTTTAAATTCATTAATTTGCCAAATTGTAAATATCAATGAACGAAAACCAAAACATAGAATGGAAAAGCAGTTGGCGAGATGAATACCTAAAATGGGTTTGTGCTTTCGCTAATGAGCAAGGCGGTAGGTTGTTTATTGGTAAAGATGATACTGGTAAGGTGGTTCATTTATCTAACTTCAAAAAGTTGTTAGAAGATATTCCGGCAAAGATTAAAAACTATTTGGGCATCATCTGTTCGGTATTGCTTAAAGAAGAAGCTGGCAAAAAGTATATCGAAATAGAAGTAAAACCTTATTCTGTTCCTGTTTCTTACAACGGTAAGTTTTATATTAGAAGTGGCAGCACCACAACCGTATTAACTGGTATTGAGTTAACCGAATTTCTGTTAAAGAAAACTGGCAAAACGTGGGATGATGTTATTGTAGAAGATGCCACCATTGCCGATATTGATGGTACAGCTATTCAACAATTTATTGAAGATAGCAAAAGCGAAGAAGGTAAAAACCGTATGCCCGATACCACAGGTTTAAGCAATTTTGAAATATTAGATAAGTTGCGTTTGGTAGAAAACAAGCATCTAAAAAGAGCCGCCTTAATTTTGTTTGCCAATGACCCAAACCGCTTTTTCTCTAACTGCAAAGTTATGATTGGCCGCTTTCGGGTAGATAGTACCGATTTAATTTTTCAAGAAGTGGTAGAAGGTAATTTAATCCACACCTTACACGAAGTAATCACACAATTGAATCATAAGTTTCTAATAAGAAAAGTTGACTTTAAAGGCATGCTTCGCATTGAACAAGGCGAATACCCTTTGGCTGCTTTGCGTGAAATGTTGTTAAATGCGTTGGTGCATAAAAAATATATGGGTGCTGCAACAATTCAGTTAAGGGTTTTTGATGATAGAATTACCATTTGGAACGAGGGTAAATTACCCGAAGGTTTAAACGCTGAAAGTCTGCTACGTGAGCATAGTTCCCGACCACGTAATCCATTTATTGCGGATGCCTGTTTTAAAGCCGGATATATTGATACGTGGGGTAGAGGTACTTTAAAAATAATCAACACCTGCACCGCAGCCGGACTACCCACACCGCAAATAATTGAAAAGGATGGCGGTATTGAAGTAACGCTATTTAAACAGAAGGTTGCCGAATCAAAATCAACAACGGTTAATCCATTAGAGAAGGATTTAAACGCAAGGCAGTTAACAGCCATCAAGTACCTGCAAAGCCATCAAAAAATTACAAACAAGGTTTATCAAGAAATTAATAAATGTTCAAGAAGTACTGCATCAACCGAGTTAGCAAAATTAGTTGAATGGAACATAATTAAGAGTAGCAACACAAAAGGCGCAGGGGCTTCTTACGAGTTAAATTGAATTGCACATTAATTGCACAATATTCAAAAAATATATTTACACAAAATTTATACTTAACTGTATTGCTATCATGTACTTAATTGCAAAACAATTGCACAATAATTGCACAATAATTGCACAATTTTGAAAGTGCAATTAGCTTTAATACTTTAATTCAAAGATACTAAATTAAATACCCTCGAATTCGTGGGTTTTAAAAGAATAACAGAACAGCTTACCAATAAGCCAGAAAATAGCAACCTGCTTTTTGAACAAGCCTATCAATTGTTTACAACTCAATTGAGTTCGGTTAATGGCTTTAGTTCGGAACAAATTCGGGATAAATTCGGGATAAATTCGGAATAAATTTGGCGACAATAAAACGCTGTTAACTTTTATGATTGGTTTAAATAGTGATGTTACTGCCAGCAATGCAGCCCAAAAATTAGGCTTAAATCAACGTACTATTGAAAACTATTTGGCAGAGTTAAAACAAGCCAAAATAATAAGCCGTAAAGGTGCAAATAAAACAGGCTATTGGACAATTTCAATATAACGTATTTAAGCAACGACTTAAATGTTATTGCTCTTTAAATTTAAAACTATGTGTACAATTTAATTGGGTAATGAAAGTGTAAACACCGTACCAAATTAAGTAATGCTTATTGCTATCAGAATACTAAACAGCAGAATAGTATTATCAATCATTTATACCATTCAATCAGTAATACGTAAAACCGTTTCAGCACTTGCGGAGCTAAAAATAAAACTGGTGGTTATTGCAAACGGAAAATGAAAAGCGGTAGGTTTCAGTAACAGGAAATTAACTTTTTCCAATTTTATCAAAATGAACATTATTGGCATAATATCTTTTGATAGCCTTTCTTCTTTTAACCTCTAATTTTGGACTATTATACCTTCGTTCAAACAGTTCGTAATGCTTTATAGCTGCTCTAAATAACTGGGTGTTTACATTTATATCACAGCTAAAATCTACTACACGGTCTTGATAGTAAATTCCATAACGTCTTTTTAGCCTAAGTAGGAAGTAGCCAAATTCTCTCCGTCCTGCTTTAACATACTTTTTGCGACCATAAAAAGTGTACTTGATTCGTTTAAAAACATAGTCTACATCATTGTATCCGACCATTATAGATTTTAAAAACAACAGCTTCCCTAATTGTATAGCCTCCAAACCTTTTATTCCGTATTTTCTGCTCATTATAAGCGAAAATAGGCTTTATTGACAAAATTTGTTTTCAAGGATTTAAGTACGCAAAACATTCCGTGATGTATGTGAGCTATGCTTTATTATGGTTTTTTATAATGAATAAAGCGTATTTTTTAATTAGGGGGTGGTGTATAGCTTAAAATTTAAGAAATTTCTCTAAACAGTTGATTATCAGCAATATCAGATACTTAAATCTATTTCAATGCCACTATTTCTTTTGTATCGGAAAGTGGGGGCGGTTAGACCCCTTCTTTCAGGCATTTTTATATCATCAACTACGCCCAAAAACTTTACCGAATTAGTATTTTGAAATGTCTATACTGTCATAAAATTATAGCCTCAATTTCTTTAGTAGATTTGATTTGTTCCTATTCAGGTATTACCCAACCATCAAATAAATAAAATGTTTTTCCGTTTTATACTTACCCTATTATCCTTTTACAATGGTTTGAATTTTTGATGTCAGCAGTAGAAGCATTTTTAAATTGTTTACCCAACATTGATTTACTACACATTAACCAGAGGGTGGGGGCTGAAACGGTTATACAGTTAATACCACATTGTTGTTAATTGCGCCATCGGTTTTTCGTAAGGGGGGGATGGTTTTAAAGTTTTTTTGTTATACATATCTTTTCAACAATTGTTAAGCAGTATGTATTTATCTTGTTGCTTGAAATAGAACATTAGCAAAGCAGTATTACAGTCGTTAGGTTTATTTGATGTCAGCAAATTATCCTTGTTTTGCCTGTAAATCGAAAGCTATAATACATACATAGAAACATCAAACTTTTGTGCTTAAAAGTACAACATAGGGTACAATATTTTACAACTAATTGACATTCAATACGCTTTCGATTCCGTCCCGCACCACTTTAACCATTTCAGGCAGTTTCAACGACTGCTTTTTTTATGCCTAAAACTCTGAAAACCTACTGTTTACGGTACTTTTGCGAAACATTTGAAATTTCATAACCTATCATTAGCATAACATTTTTGCGCACACTATGCTGAAATACTACAAAACTCGAATTGTTAGCGATATATCTACACCATAAAAAAACCACTAACAAAAGAACTCAATCCAAAAGTAAATGAAGTCTACGAAAGTTATTTAACTTAAATGATTAATTTCTGCTTTCCATCTATCATACATTTTCCTTGCTTTATTTACAAAAATTGGATCATGGTTTGGCATGCTATTATAATATTTCTCCATTCTTTCTTTGGCGTAATTAGCACAATCTTCAGCTTTCATCTTTTTAAACAATTCTTGATTGTACTTCAAAAAATTATCAAATTGTTTTTGTTCATCTTGATTGTTGAAAAATAAAAATTGGCATTTATCCTCTCTGGCACTTCTTTCAATATTTCCATCTGTTAAAAAATAATGAAGTAATCCATCTAAACTTGACAAATCAAAGTAATAATACCAGTTTTTATAATCACCAAAATATATTGTTTGCGCTTTTGGTAGTCCAATTGTATGTCTCGTTTCATCAACATAGAAATATTGAAGCTCAAAAAGTGTTGTTGAATGATATTTAAATATAGCATCTCCAAAAAAAGAATCACAACTTGTGTAAAAAAAACTAAAAACTTCTCGACCTTTTTCTGTTTCAGAAAATTCAATTCTAAATTCAGGAAATTGCTTATGATGAGCATAAGGTTTATTTCCTAAGTCTTTAAACCACTCATTCGGTTTTTTCAACAGCATTCTCATTCTATCCATTGGAGTTAAATCTAAACCAAATCTTTCTCTCCACATCTTTTCAATATCGTAAAAGTCAGCAGTCTTATTAATAGGTGTGTTGGTATCCAACATTCGAGTGTAGATGTAATTTGCTTTTACTGTTTTTTTTTGAACTTTAAAATCTTCTGTCAAGTAATATGGTTTATTGGGTTTGTTGAAAATTATAATGATATCTATTTCTTTACTTTTTAAAAAAATAGTTTTTAGCTCTATTTCTGGACGAATACCTGCAAATTTCTTTGCTCTAAGCATATCAATAATTTCAGCTTGTTTTTTTCTATTTTCTTGCCCTTTGTCTAATCCAACAATTTCACAGCCTTTCCCAGAGTCAGGGTCAGAAACTCCAATTATAATAAACCTATCATCTTTGTGATTACAGTTTGCCATTGAAATAATGTCGTGCAAAAGGTCAGCATTATTGCTGTGTGGTGATTCTTTAAAATCCCAATTTGTTCCCTCCCTTTTGGAAGCAATAAACCCCATTATTTTATCTTCAAGTCTAATTTGCTTTTTCATAAATACTTATTGAAACTAAGCTACTAATTTACCAAAAAAAATATATTCAAACATTTTGCTATTTTTAAGCCTCGCAAAATAAACATGTTATTATCCACTTTTTAAAATAAATTTTTTTTCAACTATGAAATTAGAAAAAATACTGGCAAAATTAGGCACTATCGAAAAGAACTCATTTATACGGAATATCACCAACATTATAAATGAGCAACCCAAAAACGAAAAGCAAATCAATAAGATTTTAGATGAAGTGGATGGCGCAATTAAAAATGCCGATGATGAAAGCGTGTCGAAAATTTTTAACTTAATTGCTTATGAATACAGCAGTTTGCTAAAGCAAGAATTTTTAGATACCGCTAATCAATTTGATGTGTTGATTGATATTTTAATTCGTGACGGTAACTGTATTATGTCGAGAGAGTGGATGTATGACTTATACCGAAAAGATGCAAACAAACTGAAAAAAAACATTAGCAGTTTTAAAAATTTGATTGATATTGAAAGCGATGATTTAAGAGTAAGGGATTACAGAGTTTACAGGGCTTGCTTAGAAACTGCATTTACCAACGATTTAAAGAACAATTTAGAATCTAAAATAACTATTGATGAATTCTCGAAAAACTTCATCAACTACCTAACTTATCAATCACTAAATTAGCACATTTATCTATCATAGTTCTATTAGAAGCAAACCCAATGAAAGCCAAATATTGTATATCTCCATTATTTTCTAACTTAGTATTTGCTTTATGAAACTTTCCCTTATCTAAACGTTCAAAAATCAGGTTGAAAAGCTTGTTTCTGTATGCTTGAGGGATTAAATTTTTGTTGCTTTTATTCATATTTAATTCAGTATCATCACAAATATAAATCAAAACAGCATTCTTATTATTTACTAAATAATTCTTGAAAATTGAACCGATACTAAGTAGGTCTTTATAAGAGAGTGCGTCATTTTTTTGGTTTAACAAAATAATTGAGATAGTAATAATTTTGATTCCCCATTCATTTTCATCCTCAACAAATTCAATTGAATAGTTACAACCTTTAGCGGAGACAAATGGAATATGCTCAAAGCTTAGCAACGGTTTACACTATGGGAATTTTGGAAAAATAACGTCTCTATGCTTAATTAAAACCTGCCTTCTTTGCTCTTTTAAATCCAAGTATCTTCTAATATTATCCATCAATTTGTTTGAAGGATTTTCTACTATTATTTCAGACCTGTTTTTTGATATTTCTATGTGTTTAATTTTCATTTCTGCCATAATCGAAAATTACTATTTAAATGAATACTTATCCAATTCTATTACAAAGTAACAATAAATTATTGAAAATAGTTCTTTTATCTGCAACATACTAAAGGTAGAATTAAATTTGAGGAATTGACCAAAGCCATCTTTACGGATTTAGGTTTTAATGTTGATGAAACTTTACGAAAAAGCATCAATACAAAAAAAGATAAAATTGATATTTTGATTAGCCTTACTAACAACAATGTGCTTTTAATTGAATGTAAATCAATAAAAGAAAGAGGTTACAACAAATATTCCTCCATAAGCCGACAACTAAAATCTTACATTAGTTCCATTCACAAACAAGGCTATACGGTTATCAAATCGTTTATAGTTGCGCCGGAGTTTAGCGATGATTTTGTTTCAGAATGTTCTGTTGAAATGGATTTTAGTGTAGCTTTAATTAAGGCAAAATCATTACTCCATATTTACAATGAATTTAAGAATTTGAAATTAAAAACATTCCCCCATCAATTAATTATGAATGATTTGGTGATAGATGATGAACGGATTGTAAAGGCTATGAAACGAAAGTGATGTTCTTTGAATTGCAGAAATATGATGAACTTATAAATAAAACAAACCCATAAAATACCAGTTTTTGGTATATTTGCAATAAACAGAAGCTATGTCGAAAAATACATCAGTAACATTAGGAGAGCACTTTGAAAGTATTATCGAGAAAAGTATAGAATCGGGCAGGTATGCTTCTACAAGCGAAGTAATTAGAGCCGGTTTGCGATTGTTAGATGAAAAAGAACAACAAATTGAACTGCTACGAGAAGCTATTGAAGCGGGAGAAAAAAGTGGTTACGTTAAAAATTTTGACCCTGTGAAGCATTTGGCAAAACTTAATCGAAAACACAAAACTAAATTTTGAAACCTTAAAGAATAAAATTTATTTTTAATCTAATCAATTAATTTATTAGATTTGTAGCGTTGTTTTATAATTTCTCCTTTTAAGGACAATCTTATAAAAATTGTAAAATGACAAATTATAAAAATGTCGAATCAACTTTCAAAGAGTTGATTGTAAGTAATGATTCGTTAAAGGCTGCCAATTTTGTATGTGAAAATCAAATTGTGGGCGACCAGCTTTTGTATGGTTATTTCAAAAATCTAAGTGCTGATGAACAATTTGAAATTGCACTTTCCGTTTCAAATCCAAGGTTATTAGTTGATGGGATTAGATTATCTGCAGCGTTTATTTGTGAAAAACACCGTAGTCGTCTATTACAAATTCAATCTCACGATAAGGAATTTCAACTTCACCAAACTTATTGGAAAAAACTCTATAGTGAGGATGAAAGCTGTTGGTCTAAAATCACTTTATTAAAAGAAAAATGGAACAATTTGGAGGCTGCTGAAGTGTTAAGCAACCTGGTGAATTGGATTGAAAGCAAACGGTTTGAAAATGAAAAGGCATCTATACAAAATCTACACCAATTAGCTGGAGCTTACAACTTTATTATTGCTCTTTACCTTTCTGAAAATTATTCAAAAATTGAAAGCCTTAGTGAAGATAAATTTTGGAATGCATTTAGTGAATCACTAAAAAAACCTAATACTGACCTTACTCAATTGTTTAATTTGGTTAACGCCTATGTTTCTTTTAGAGATGATTGTTTAAATGCTTACTGCTATGATTTGAACGTGAAGCCTAAAATAACCAACGGTGCATTAGTTATTGCTTATTACGATGAAGCCAAAATGGAAAATTGGAGAAAAGATGGGATGAGATATTTCAAAAATGAAGAACGGTATTTAATAAGTGGTGTAGAATGCACAGACTATCTTATCCAAAATAAAAAATTAATAATTCCAGTTGGCAAAACCGAGAAAGATTATAAAGCTAACTTAAAATTGGTATCAGAAACACAAGCAGTAAATTTATTTCTTCAGGATATTCATTTAAACAAAATCCTTATTAATAGAAATGAGTATAATACCAATGAAATTTTACAACCTATAATCACTTATAGTTTTAACCGTCAACTTAGGTATGAAGTAAGGCTTAATAAATTTAGGACTGACTCAAAATCTTGGCAAGAAAATTTTGCATATTTGAAGAAGGATGGTTGTAAAAATGGTTATAATGTTGAACCTTATTTTTTTATGACTGAAAATGAATATATTGAATTTAACCTTAAAGCAAACTCACCACAACAACAAAATGTCTACAAAGAAATTATTCAACAATTTAGTAAAACCATAAACGAAAAATATAGATTTAACAGACACCAGAAAGGTTATGATGTTTGGCAAACACCATTCATTAAATTAGGTGATTTTCTGTTTTGCCCAATGATTTTCTTTGCCAATAACAAGTGGTTTTCTTCAACAGCTGAACTTATTATCAAATCTTATAAAAAAAATCATAAACTAAGAAAGTCATCTTCAATAGAGATGGAAGAGCATTTGAAGCAATTATTTGATTCATCAAATAACCAATGGAAATCAACTATCATACCGCCAAATAATGAACAAGGTGATATAGATTTAGTAGTTGAAGATAACCACACACAATTATTGATACAGCTAAAACGAACTTATTTTAGAACTAATTTAAAAGATGCCTTTTTTGAAGTTATTCAAAGCGATAGAAAAGCTGCCTATCAATTATTAAAAGCTGAAGAACACTACAATAAAAACGAAAGTGAATTTAAGTTAAAAGAAAATAATGTAAAATGGATTGTAAGTACTTCTTTTGAAGGCATCAATCAAAATATTAATGAATGTAGAAAAATAAATTATTTAGATTTGTTATGGGCTTTAAGACATCGCAAATTTAATGCCTTGCAAGAACTTATAGATTATATGGAAAACGATAATATATTATAAGAAAATTTATTTGAGTTGAGCCGTTGGTTTGAATTTCCTTTTTATAGGACAATCTTTAAATCAAATCAACAATGAAGAATTCAAATTTTATTCCATCAGTAAATTATCATTTGTGGGAACCTTGTAATATGCGTTGTAAATTTTGTTTTGCCACATTTCAAGATGTGAAGAAGCAAATTTTACCGAAAGGTCATTTGCCTAAAAATAAGGCTATTGAATTAATCAATTTACTTGGTAAATATGGTTTTGAAAAAATTACATTTGCTGGTGGAGAGTCAACCTTATGCCCTTGGTTGCCCGAACTAATTGAAGTTGCCAAGGCACACAAAATGACAACAATGTTAGTAACCAACGGCACAAAGCTAACTGATGTTTATTTACAAAAGCTTCAACAAAATTTAGATTGGATTGCTCTAAGCATTGATAGTTTGAGTGATGAAGTAAACCAACATTCGGGCAGAGCTGTTACAGGTAAAAAAGTTTTAACAGAATCGGATTATCTTGAGCTAATACACAAGATAAAGACATTTAGTTTTGGCTTTAAAATCAACACGGTTGTACACGCTTTAAATTATAAAGAAGATATGACACACTTTATCAATAATGTTAAACCAAAAAGATGGAAAGTGCTTCAAGTATTACCAGTGCGTGGTCAAAATACAAATAAAGTAGACCCATTTTTAATTTCTTCGGTACGATTCAAAAAGTATGTCAATAGACATCGTGAAATAGATGTACTTGTTCCTGAATATAATAATGATATTAAAGGTTCTTATGTGATGATTGACCCGGCAGGACGTTTTTTTGATAATGTAGATAGTGATTATAAGTATAGCAAAAAGATACTTGATGTGGGAGTAGTTGATGCATATCATCAAATGCGATATTGCAATAATAAATTTAAAAATAGAGGTGGCGTTTATGATTGGCAATGAACATTTTGATATGGCGCTGAAAATCATGAACCTTTCCAAAGACTACAAAATCATCTATCCCAATTTTTCGGATCTCTGCTGGTGTGATAAACTCCTATAATAGTGATTTTTGACTCTATAATTCTGTAGTGAATGCCAAAAGGAAACTTTTTCATAAAAGCAATTCTAACATCACGATACCTAACTTGAAATATGCCCGGATTGTCTTGTATGCCTTCAATCGGTTTCGTAATATGCACTTCAAACTGATTGCCAAGTTTCTCCCTTTTTCCACTATACCACAAAAATGCTTCTGCAATTTCTTGTTTTGCAATTTCGGCGAGCTGTAACGAATAGGTCATTTCTTAAATATATCTACCTTTGCTTCTTCCCACGGGATAAGTATAATATCTCCGCTCTCAATTTTTTGAATGCGTTTTTCAGTTTCTTTTATTTGCCAATCAAAAATTTCCTTATCTATTGAAATGTCATTACTATCCATTAAAAAATCAATATAATCTGATACTTGAGAACGCAATGAATCAGGCAATGCTTCTATCTTTTTATATAATAATTTGGTATTTGCCATTAAAGCTTTAATTAAAAAGCTAATTTAATAAATTATAACTAAGGTTGCAATCCACCTATGTTTTTATTAACTACTTAATTCCACCACTTTTAAATTTTTCATCGCATCTTATAACAAATATTGTATAATAAATTTATGAAAACAATCACCGTATCCAACTTTAGAGCAAATTTATAATCCCACTTAGACGAGGTAACCAACAATTCAGAAATCATCATCACACCAAGAAATAACAATGAAAAAGATGCTGTTGTGATCATGTCAATTACTGAATATAAATCAATGGTAGAAACGGAATACTTAATGAAGTCATCTGAAAATAAAAACGATTGTTGAAATCTTTAAATGAATTGAACAAAGGCAAAACCCTAAAGTTCAATATTTGAGAACTTTATACTATCTTTATATAATAATTGAATTGATGAAGCGGATAATTGCAAAAAGTACTTTAAGAGCGTTTTGGGAAAAACATGCCGATGCTGAATAGTATTTAAAAACCTGGTATGATACTGCAAAAGGCGCAAAATGGTTTTCACCAAACGATGTAAAGCAAACTTATATTTCTGCAAGCATCTTAAAAAACGGACGAGTAGTTTTCAACATAAAAGGGAATTCATACCGATTGGTTGTAAAATTTAATTACGAAAAACAATGGGCATTTATTCGTTTTATTGGTACACACGCCGAATACGATAAAATTAATGCCAACATAATTTAAATAAGTAAAGATGAATATAAAGCCAATAAAGTCAGAAAAAGATTATAAGCAAGCATTAAAAAGATTAGAAGTGATTTTTGATGCATCAGTTGATACAAAAGCAGGAGACGAAGCAGAAGTTTTATCGCTGTTGATAGAAAATTATGAAAATGAGCATTACCCAATTGAAGCACCCGACCCCATTGAGGCAATTAAAATAAGAATGGAAGAACTGAATTTACGACAAAAAGATTTGGTCGGTATAATTGGCACTAAAAGCAGAGTTTCTGAAATATTAAATAAAAAGAAAAGATTAACAGTCGATATGATTAGAGAGTTGGAGCGGGTACTTCAAATTTCTGCTTCTGTTTTGGTTAGTAAATATAAACTTGCAAATTAAGATTGAAAATAAATTAAATATATGAAAGCTAATGTATTCTTTTATTGCAGCAAAGAAACACGCCAAAAGATGTATCACGACTTGAATGTTTTTGGAGCAAGAGTTTTTTATGAGGCGAAAATTATCAAAGAAATAGATTTACTCGAACAAATTACCGATGATTTAGATAACGGAGTATGTAACCCTTTAGTTAAAGATTTTATGTTCAACTACTTAATAGATGCAGTTCGTATAATAATTTTCTTTGAAAACCATATGAAAGCTCTTTTAATATGGAAAGGATATTGTGTAAATAAGGTAAACGGGCGAAAAGAATTCAAAGAATTAGCTAAAAAACAATATAAAGAACCCATATTTCTTGGTGATATACCTTCTGATCCAAAAGAGGAAATTAATTTAGAAAAAGAGGAAATTTTTCATCCTGCTTTCAAGGAAACTACAATTGGGATGAGAGAACTAATGGAGGAAAATTATTTAGAAAAATATAGTTTTGATAATGACATAATAGAAGTTGTTAAAGAATTAGTAATTTACAGAAACAAATTACATTTCCATCATAAAGGAGAATTTTCAATTTCAAAAGATAAAATTATGAAGCTGAAAAAAATTATATCATATGTCGAAAAAGATCTTGGTTTTATAAACACACAATGAAAAAAAATCAATCCTCATACAACATAGACGAGCAAGGCGATGAAATTAAAATCGGCTTAAACATCTATAATAATAGTGCTTACGACATCTTAAACAAACGAGATACCTTATCAAAAGCCATAGTAGAAATTGAGTTGACAAATGTATCTGAAAATTCAATTGAAATTTACAGCCCTCATTTATCTATTGAAAGCAAAAATGTAATTACAAGGTATTGTTCAAAAGCATTACTAAAACAATATCCTATTGAATTAAAGCCATTGAACGCTGTAAAAATTCCATTCGATTCAGAAAACTTTCATCATTTGTTAAGTCAGCAAACCGATGAAATTGTACGCATATTTGTTAAAGATAATTTTGATGAAATGTATTCATCGGTTAACATTGAAGGAGATGTTTTAGAGCATGTAATTGAGGATAAAAATATAGTGGCTATATTTCAAGCAAAAACTATTTACAAGTTTGACACCATAGTCAGCATCAAAAATATTGATTTGCCAGAAATAATGCATCCAACACAAAAAACATTTAAAAACGAACCAATTAAATCAGGCTTTTTAAAAAAGCTAAAATCACTTTTTATAATAGACTAATTACAAACCATTGAAAGCAGGGGTTTATCATCTACTATATCAAAACAGAAATTTCATACAGTTTATTTACGCCTTAATCATTGGTAATGTAATTGCGCTTATACTCGAATCTTACGAGCCGGTATATTTAAAATTTCACACCTTCTTTAACTGGTTTGAAATATTTTCAGTATTGATATTTACCTTAGAATATATTGGTAGAATTTGGGTAATCAATTTAAAAGGAGCAAAGAGAAGTAAGTTTATATTTAGTGCTTACGGCATCATTGATTTATTAGCCATATTACCGTTTTATTTGCCAATGGTGTTCCCTTTTGATTTACGGATAGTTAGAATACTAAGATTGTTTAGGTTGTTGCGTATCTTCAAATTAAGCCGTTTTTCAAAGTCATTCAAAACCATTAAAAAAGTGTTGAACGAAACCAAAACCGAACTAATGATTACGGGTTTTGTTTGTGCTATCATCAACATTAATGTATTATTGTGAAAGCGAAGTACAACCCGAAAAGTTTAAAAATATTGGCCATGCAATGTGGTGGGCGGTTGCTACTTTAACCACCGTTGGCTATGGTGATGTTTACCCTGTTACCAATGTAGGTAAATTTTTGAGTGCTATTATCGCAATAATCGGTATTGGCATTGTTGCCCTGCCAACTGGTATTATTAGTTCTGCCTTTATTGAAAAAATACAGAGCGATAAAGCAAAAGATATTAAGGTTTGTGTTTGCCCGAAGTGTGGTAATAAGTTTGAAGTGTAAAGTTAAATTTAATCAATTGCTTTTCCTTAAACAAACAAAAAACATTATATAAATAAATATTTAAACTAATAAATATAAAATTTCTTAACAAAATGTTGTATATTTATAAATAATAGAACCCCCTACGCTACCCATAAGAACAGCGCACCGATGGGGGGCTTTTTTTTAAAACTAAACAATTTAATTTATCAGATGATAGCAATAAAAACAAGTAACTGGACGGCGAATGAAGCACCAGTAAATTTATCTGATGAAACCGTAAACCTTATTGTTGATGCCTAACCAAACCTGTGTACAACCTTGTCTACTAAAAAATAAGCTACAAAATGAGCAAACCACTATTTATGTTTGTCAAAATAAAGTATGCAAATTACCAGTTTCGGAAATGAATAAAGCGTTCACCTTGGTGGAGTATCAATGAAAAAAACATTGCCTAATTCGCAATAATAACTTTTCTAATTGCGACCTGTTTGTTTTCTTTATTGAATATTTCTAGCAAGTACAAACCATTGCTAAGTAGTGATTGTATTGTTAAAGAGCTATAGTAAGTCATAGGAAAGTTAAAGGTTTTTAATTCCGGTAAATTTGTAATATCAAGTTTGTATAAATCTTTATCAGAGCGCACTATACTATACGATATTTCTATTAAATTTGGTAAAGTATTGTATTGAAATGTTCTAAAGTTATATGTAGTTGCTATTATTTTAACATAGTTAGTTATACGAGTTCACAATTCTCCATACAGTCAAAAATGTTGAGTAGGTGTCTATCTGCAATTCTGTAATAAACTTGTTTACCTTTTTTTTCGGAGCTAACAATACCATTATCTTTTAGTTTAGTTAAATGATGCGACATCATAGAAATTTCACAATCGGCATCAATACGTTGGCAAATTGTAGAAACATCTAAAGGTTCTTCGGTTTATAACACTTCTAATATTTCTAACTTTACCGGGTGCGCAATTGTTTTTAATATTTTGGCCACAGCTTGTAGTTTGCTTGCTGAAAATTAACGCTTGGTTAATTTCATAATCAAAAATGTATGAACATTTTAATAATTGTTCAAGTGCCAAGGTATTTGTTTTATTTCATCAAAATATTGAGTTGAAAAAAGATAGGCTATATTTTTTAAGATGAGTTTTACTATCCGTAGTCAGTTCACTTTTTGGCAATGTTATTTTGAACTGCTGTACTTGTCCATACATTACTATTTTTATCCTTTTGCAATTGTTTATAATGTTGAACTGCATCGTGTATACGGAGGAAATAATTTTTCTCTCCACTTTTTCTCATTACCCCAAATTTATATAGGCGATCTCTTACCGGACCAATAACGCCACTTAGGTAAAGTTGTATGTTTTGGTTACCTAAAAAAATATCTACTTCTTTTAAAACTTGTAAACCGGTACTATCTATCCGGTGGATACTACTGGCATCCAATACAAAAAGATCTATTTTTTCCTTTCTTTCATTTACAAGTTCGAAAACAAAATCTCTAAAATACGAAGCGTTGGCGAAGTATAATTGATCGTCGAAACGAATGATTATAATTTCAGGAGCAGTATCTAATTGGCCGAAACGGCTGATATTTCTATAAACTTCTGTATTAGGAATATTACCTAATATAGCTATATGCGGACTGGAGCTACGATACAAAACAGTTAATATAGAAAGTACTACACCTGTCAAAACCCCTTGTTCTATACCCAGAATAAGGGTAACAAAAAAGGTAGCCAGCATCATAATAAAATCCGATTTTTGAGCTCCCCATAAATATGTTGCCTCTTTAAATGCAAACAAATTTCGGATAGCAAATAAAATAATACCAGCTAGCATTGCTAGTGGAATATGATAAAACAAAGGCGTTAGGAACAATAAACACAGGCCAATTGTTACCGATGTAACTATAGAAGACATAGGCGTAACGGCACCAGATTCGAAATTAACAATTGAGCGACCGAAACTACCGAAACTGGGGAGGGCGTGAAAAAAAGATCCGACCATTTTTGAAATTCCGAGTGCAAACAATTCCTGATTGGGTTTAACAGTATAGGTTTGTTGATTTGATTCAATTAGCTTGGCGATACTTAAACTTTGTACTATACCAATAATGGTAATAGACAAAACTAAAGGTATCAATGTTTCTAATAATTCAAAATTAATTACGGGTAATTGAAATTTAGGTAGCCCTCGAGGGATTTCGCCGACAATTTTTATACCATAGGCCTGCAAATTGAAAATTTTGCTACAACAAACACCCACAAATATTGAGATTAGAGCAGCAGGAATTTTTTTATTAATGCGGTATAGAAAATATATAATGCAAAAGGTAGCTAAACTAATTGAGATGCTTACAACATTGGATTGATCTATATTTTGAAATGCATAAAAAAGAATTTCGTATGTATAATCAAATCTTGGAATATTAAAACCTAAAATATATTTAAATTGATTGATGGAAATAATGATAGCCGCTGCCGACGTAAAGCCAACAATAACTGGTGTTGATAAAAAATTGACTAAGAAGCCCATTTTTAAAAAACTAAGCAATATTTGCAACAGCCCAACCAAGAAACTAACGGTAAGTACAATTACGATATACTCTGGTGAACCAGTTGAGGCAATTGGGCTGACTCCACTAAAAATCAATAAAGATATAATGGCTACCGGACCAATAGATAAATGATACGAAGAACCAAAAAGGGCATAAACAAATAATGGAACTAAACCAGCATATAAGCCATAAATAGGAGGCATTCCAGCTAATAGCGCATAAGCCATTGACTGTGGTATTAACAGAATTGCTACAGTTAAGCCTGCAATACTATCTACTTTAAAATTGTTTGCTTTATAGTTTGAAAGCCAATTTAAAAAAGGAAAAACTTGCTTCGGTTTCATAAATTAAAAAAAAGATCATTATGTTAAAACATAAGATCTTTATGTATACTATTTTTTTGTACTTTTGTTGTTAAACAGTTATTAGTGCAAATATAAGCTGTTGTTTTAAAAGCTAATAAATTTTGAAAGGATAAAAATAAGATCTTTATAAATTCTATTTCAACAAATAATCATTTAAAGTGTAAACTGAAGAAGAAGCATAAGTATTGAAGTCCACACATTTATCTATTTCCCAATAAATTGGCCCGATATCTTCTGCTACATACAAATCGTAAAAATCTGAACATAAAGTAACATCACTCGGCACATCGTCAACATTTATGCCGATGTAATACTTTATCTGTTTTACATTTAAATATTGATTACCCATAATTTCAATTGAATCAAAATGTGCTACATAGTTAGATTGAAACCAGAGGTTTGCAGGCCTGTCATTATAAGTGTAAACTAAAGTATCTGAAACCCAAAGTGCGCCTATTGTATCGCTATTGTTCATTAATTGAAATTGATGATGCCTTTGCGTTACATTGTTGTAAAAATGAAAAAGTGTTTTACCATTTTCGTTTTTTAAAAATTGCTTTGAGTAAGCATCTTTTTTTACAAAGTATAATGTGTTGTTTAGCAAAGTATCGCCAGTTATTTCGTAAAGTATATTAATTGTAGAAGTATCTTTTACCGGGCCAATTGGTAAGCCTCCATTTTCTGTGCCATCGTAATCGTTAAACCAATGGTTATAATTTGTATTGCTGTATTGTCATCTATTGCCAAATTGTAATGGGTAATAATTAGCGTTTGTAATTGTTGTTGTATCTACCAATGTGGTATCAATTTGGTTATTTATTAGTTCTTCTTCATTACCTAAAATTGCGCTATCTTTATTACAAGAAATAAAAACGCAAATTGAAATAAACAATTGCTCTGCCGCTTGCATTAGGTCGCATACCTAAGGCATATCTTTCTAATTGTAAAAACAAACTTACCCATTGGTTCACTACAGCGTTGTTCACATCGGCAATAGTTTCATAATCATTATTAGTAAGTACTGGTGTTAGAGCTACTTTTAATTCTTCATCTTTATCATTAAGTTGAATAAGATCTTTGGACTTGAAAATATTAAACTCATCTTTAGTACAAGATTGCATATGCAATAAGCTTTAACAAGTGAATATTATAAATTTAAACTTTAACTTTTGGTACAACATATATTTTTAAAATTGGTGAGATAATTGAATATCAACTTAAATACCATTGAAAAAGGAAAAGACCTACCTATGTTGTATTTATTTTTATTATTATATATTTTTAAATATTGATTTTATAAAGTTTGTAAATTGAGTTTAGTAGTTACTGCACTAAAATGTTTTGATCTAAAACCATAATATGTTTTGCTATGTAATTTCCTCTTCTTTCCAAATACAATTAAATTCATCTACCAATATATCGTCGTATTTATCGGCATATTTTAGCAGGTTGTTTAACATACGTGTACCGCTTTCTATAGTTAAATATTGGTCGTTCACTAAAACCGACATTACAATTTCTTTATTGGCCACACTAAAGTAAACACCTTCTAAAATGAAATTTTCTTTTAGCAAATACTCAAACAACTCAGCTACGTTTTGCTTTGGTAACATACAAAGGTGAGCATCACCATATACAAAACCTGTTGTACTTTCATAATTGATAAATATTCTTGCAGAGCCTTCTTCAATTTCCCATCTGTTTTTACCTATCCTAGCTAGTTTAATTTCTTTGCCATTTTTAATAATAACTTCTTCTAACATTTTGGCAATACCAACAGGTTTATAGGGTTTATCTAATACATAATCTAATTTGGCACCACAATTATCGCAATATTTTCCATCAATTTCTGTCTCTAACAATAGTGTACTGCAACTGTGGCATCTAATGCTAACTTGTCTATTTATATTTTCAAAATCGGTAATGGCTTTTTTTAAATAACTAACTGGTAAAGCAAATCCTAAGTTATTTCCTACAGCTATAATAAAAGTGTTTACTCCTACTACTTCACCATTTTCGTTTATTGAAGGCCCGCCACTATTACCTGGGTTAATGGCAGCATCTAATTGTATGTAGTTAATATTGTTATGTAACCTTTCGGCCTTTGAAACAATACCTTGTGTAACCGTATATTTTAAACCATAAGGATGCCCTACAGCAATTATTTGTTCACCTTCATTTACGTTTGTGTTACTAAGCTCTGCTCCGCTAACATTTATATTGGTAGCATCAATAAATGCTAAATCAAACATTGGGTCGCTATACAACACATTTGCAAGCTTTTTATCTTTATTAGTTCCGCTAATAATTACTTCTTTTACACCGCTTATTACATGGAAATTAGTAACAATTATATTTTCATTTTTTAAGTAAAAACCGGTGCCAGAACCATTAGGAGTTGCAATAGATACTACAACATCTTTAAATTTTTCTATTATTTCAATCATCATTTAAAACCAACTATTTTGGTAAGTAAGGTAATTTTTGAATTTCTTTTAAAAAACTAAAAGCAAAATGTGCGCGTGACTCAAACTCAAGGTTATTATATTTTATTGCAATACCAGGAAACTCACTTTTAAAAACATTGTTAATTTCATTTATACGTTTTGTTATTTCAGATTTATTGAGTTCTCCTTTTTTAAAATAAGATCTTTGAAAACCAAGTTCTTTATAATATTCGTAATTCATTATTTTAACTAAAAATTCAAAAAACCGCTTTGTAGGCCGTTGCATGCCATAAAAAAACAAAGTGTAGCCAGCAATATATTCGCTAATGGCTTTTGCTAAATCAAAATTTTTGTTTTTAATTGAGCTATTTATTTTCGGTAAAAGTTCTTCTATTTGATCGCTAATAATTGTATGACTTGTTGGCGTACCAACACCAAAAGTAGCCTTAGTTTTATACAGCTCATTGCTAATTTCTTCATTAGTTAAATTATTAATTTCCTCAAACAACTCTATCATCTCAGCAATTTTTTCTTGTATATTTTTGTCGTTATTTTGCTTATAATAAATACTTTGTACTTTCTCTAACTTGTCCATTAAATTACCTTCGGGGCTAATTAAATAATCTAATTTAAAAGCTAGCGACAATAATATAAAGGCCCTGTCTCTATCATTTTTAATATCAAAACTTTTTGTTAGTGTTAAAGCCCTATTAATATATTCTTTTAACCATTTAATTTTCACCTTTAATTCATTTTCTTCTAAAGGTTCAATGTGTGTGTTGTCAACATTTTCTATTGAGCTAAACTCACTAATTAATAAATCATCTAACTTATCTGCTTGTATAGCCACCTCTTTTAAGGCGTAATACAGCTTTTCTGGCGGGCCAGATTCTGAAGTGGTAGAAAATTTCATGTATACTGTGTTATCTTTAGAAAGTGCAAACCGGCCATATTTTAAATTATAATTACGCTCCATTAACTTACGCATAAAAGCCACTTTCAATTTGTTTGATTTAACTACTTTTACTTCTGCGGTTACTACATCGTTAGTAGCCTTGCCCGATATTTTTTTCGACCCCTGGTAAACCTCAAACAAAATTTCATTGTCCTTTTCAATAATTTTTACATTATCGGCATCATCATCTCTTAAATACATAAAAAAATGTTTGTAAGAATTTATGTATTCTTTTTCCTTAAATAGTGCTAATGCCTTTCTCCATTTTTCTACTTGTTGCTCGTTTTTAAAGCTATCACTATATCTTCCAAACTTTATGTTAGGCTCTCCATCACTCAAAAATGTATGCTCTTGCTCTCTTGCACCAAATATTTTTTTAAAAAAACTCATACCTTTAATGTGTTAGCGAAAACGAAACTAAAGAAATTAGTTAATAAAAATAAACGAACACTTTATTTATACCATTTTTTGTATCTTTATGAAAATATTTAAGCTAAATAAAAAAATTAATTAAATATATATATGAGTTATGAAATTGTTGGCTTACTTCACGAAAAATTTAAAACGCAGCAGATAAATGACAACTTTAGAAAACGAGAATTCATTTTGAAGCACTCGTTAACAAGAAACGAAAAGAAAATAACAGATTATATAAAATTTCAGCTAACTGGCGACCGTTGCGACCTTATTGACAATATATCACTTGGAGATTATCTAAAAATTTATTTCAACATAAAAGGACGTAAGTTAGATAGGGATGGTAATATTAATTATTTTTTAAATTTAGATGTTTGGCGATTAGAAAGCTTAGCTACCGAAAAAAAAGTGGAGGATAAGCTTGCAAATTTAGAGATAAACGATTATTTACCTTTTTAAATCTTTTTTATTTAATAGCATTTACGTACTATAGTGATTATTTAAAAGTCAGACCATTTCATTGTCTTCATTCTTAAAATTTTATTAACAAATTTTTAAATTTATTCTTCACACTAAAACAATTTCTTAACTTTGTAGCAATTAACAAACTGTAAAAATATTTATTACTATGAGTGAAATTGAAAACGATGTAAAGAGCGTTTTAAAAACTGGTGAAGTTGAGTTAAAAAACAGAATTTTTGCCTACCTTATTGATTCTATCATTTTCTTTATTGTACCTATTGTAGTTATTGGAATTTTGACATCAATAGTTCCAAAAATAGGTTTTCTTATGCCAATTGCATATTTAGCTGGCTTTGTATTATTTCTTTTAAGAGACTCTGTATTTAGCAAAGGTAAAGATATTATGAAATATGAAGCCTATGATGTTGAAACTGGCAGTAACTTAAAAGGTAACCACGTTAAATCAGCAATTAGAAATGGAATTTTAGCAATATTGGGTATTATTGATATAATATTTCTATTTATTGGTGAAAAGAAAGGACGATTAGGCGATATGATTGCTAAAACAAATGTTAGAAACAAATAGTAGCAATTTTAAAATTTTATAAAAAAGGCCAGGCTTAAAGTCTGGCTTTTTTTATTATTTATAGCAACTATCTTCAAAGGTATTTTATTAGGCTATATTCATCAACATAAATTTAATATTAAGGTTAAGTACGTTTTAAATTAACTTAATTACTACTTTCAATTTAATATTTTATTTATTTTTAAGGCTTAATACAAACTCATTTTGAAACATATTAAAGCTGCACTAATAATGCTTGTTTTTCTATTTATATGCTTTAAAAGCAATGCACAAATAAATGAAAACACTTGGCTTAACCATTTTATTAACTTAAAAAAAAATAAATGGACACTTAGCCTTAGAGTTACAGAAAGGCTTGATGTTGATATAAAGAAAATTGAAATCAACCGTCATATTAACACTTTTACAGATTTGGCTTTAATTAAAAGCCTACCTAAAAATTTTGGCATAAAATTACTTACTAGGCGTTTTTTTAACCCAAAACCAGCAAAAGGCGTTTCGTTTATTTGGGTAGATATTATACATAAATTTAACTACAAAACCATAACATTTAAAAACTTGTTAAGATACCACGGCGCATTAGATTTATATGATGTTCAAAATGCAGATTTTATAAGGTACATTCCAAACATAGCTTACAAATACAGCAAAAGCAGTTCTATTTTTATACAAAGCGATGTTTTTTTTCAACTAAATGGCTTCAACAAACCTACTCGAATACGCTACCAAACAGGCATAAATCATAAGTTAAACAAAACATCGAGTATAAGCCTGCAATATTGGCGAGAACCAAGTTTAAATATAAGTCCTAAAATAATAAGTAATATTTACGTTTTTACTTTAGCACACAATTTTAGCTTAAAATAAATATGAAATATTTAAATAAATTCTTTTTAATTAGGGCTTGCTGACTTTCTCCAAAGCCATCAACACATTTAGCAAAATCACATTCAATTATTTACTACATTTGCTTGTCTGAAGCTATTGTAGCATATAAAGTTCAATAAATAAGCAACACAGGCT
>Ga0209187_1001445_pt1 | contig 27491 bp, 20 predicted proteins | sample BantaG_FD_187430 | JGI IMG/M metagenome (GOLD analysis project Ga0209187, IMG submission 187430) | Marine algal microbial communities from Bantry Bay, Ireland - BantryBay_4 metaG (SPAdes) (version 2) | ecosystem: Host-associated > Algae > Red algae > Unclassified | place: Bantry Bay, Ireland...
AATTCTAAAATACAATTGGCAAAAAGACGGGCAAGAGGATATCGAAATACAGAGAATTTTATCAACATGATTTACCTCATTGCAGGTAAACTGAAATTCGACTACCCACTATGATCAACATAGAGCCACTTAATAAAATTCCTATAGAATATTTTAAGTGGGGTACTTATCCTGACCATTTCATAATAGATATGCCACATCGGCACGAATTTGTCGAGTTTATCTTCTTTACAAAAGGCGGCGGATTCCATGAAATAAATTTTACGGAGCATACTATCCGACAATATTCCATTCATATCATTCCTGCTTCAGCAGTACATTTTCTGAAAAGAGGTAAAACATCGGATGGTTTTACGATTGCTTTTGATAAGCATTTTTTAGATACGAATGCGATACATAGAATCGTTTATCCACTTGAAAATAAACCTTTTGTCATTAATTTATCTGAAAAACAATTTGAATACATTAGCTCAATTGTCAATATAATATTGATGCAGGTCGAATTGAATAAAGGATATTACAAAGAAAAAGGATTTTTGTTGGCTATGGAATTATTAATCAATGCCATAGCGCAAGAAATACAACACAATCCGACTGCCGATGAAAAGCGAGACCGTATTGTATCAGCCTTCAAATCATCTATACAGTCTAATATTCATAAAAATACTTCGGTAAAGTTTTATGCCGATGCCCTGAATATTTCTGCCAAATATTTGTCCAATCATCTAAAAGAAGTCACCAATAAATCAGCAAAACAGTGGATATTGGAATCCCTCATTATTTCTGTTAAAAAACAATTGATTAATACCGATTTCACTATAAAACAAATCGCCTACTATCACGGGTATAACGAATCCAGTTTGAGCAAACTCTTCAAAAAACACGTTGGTTATACCATGACCGAATACCGTTCAAATAAGGATATGTCTTTTTGACCAGACATAGTGGAGTTTTGCCATTGTATTTGCATCAGCTATGCTCTAATTTTGCCATATCGAAAAGAAGCATTGATGCTTTCAGGAGCATATTTCTTACACTCTCTACCCTTACTATATTCACAAACAATAAAATTTTAAATTATGAACTTTAAACTAATTTTAATTGCCTCTGCTTTGCTCTTATGTTTTTCATGTGAGGATGAAGTCATTGAAAATGAAGTATCATTGGAAGATGCCGAAGCGGCACAATTTATCAGTTTTGAAATTGGTGACCGGGCTTTTCATTTGACCGAATTTAAAGACGACGACTGGCCTTTCGGCAATTCAGTAACCGCGATTGTAAAAACCGATAACATTAACTTTGACCCTGCCACGAGTACACCCATTAGCAGAGCAGTCTATGCTTTTATTCCTGACGATCAGGTTGCGCCTGATCACATTGAGACCTTTGGTATTGAGTTTAATCGTGTGTTTTTAAATACAGATATTGATGCCGACACAAATCAAGTGTTGGATGACGAGCAATTTAGGTCTGAATTTTTAACTGTAGGAGAGCAAGATGATAATCTCTCAAATTTTGGATTTCATCAAACCTATCTCCATGCTTATGGAGAAGTTGGTAATCAGTCTATTCGAATCAAGGAAATTCAAACCGTAGCAGGAAATCCCAGTTTAATCCTTGTCAGTGGCGGATTTGATGGAAGACTTGTTGATTGGGAAGGTACTTCTGTTGTTAATTATCTTGGTGGCGATATGAGTAATGGTGAATTTACATTATTGATTGAAAATTAGATTTCCTAATCCCTTACATATAAAATCCGATAAGAGGTAGAGGCTGCTGAAAAGTAGCCTCTTTTTTTAGTTATGCTACTGCAAAATCTGTATCCTCCCGCACATAAGGTGGGCGAAAACCCAGCACAAAATGCTTTTTCGGAATATCCATATATGCAAATTTAATTTTTTTGACTGTACTATTGCATAATTTAAATATTAAATTTATATTTGTACTTATAATAATCACAGAAAAACATCTAAGCAAGGCTCTCACCTTTACATATTATCATTCTCTGTATGAACATAGCTTTATACAGGAGGGTGTTTATTTTCAAATATTTCTTATTTAAATAAGTATTTGCACTAAATCTATTAGTGTTAATACTATATATACTTATTTTTTTCATAAAATTTTTTAATTATGAATACAAAAGATTTTGTAAACAGAATTGGTGGTTTAATCGGTAAAGATGAACTCCAAAAAGCTATTAACGAACTAAGTATGTTCTTAAAAAACTCAACGAAATTTGATGAGGTAATCATTCAATCGGCGAGATATAACGATGTCATTAGAGATGTCAGAAGAGGTACTATAAAGCTTGATGACGCTAATGTAACAAAAAATCAAATTAGATATGCTCTTTTGGATATTACTCGTGAAATTGAGGAAGTTGTAGAGAAAGATGAAACATATCTAACGGAAGCTGACGATACCTTAAAACAAATATTTTCTTCAAATGAAGAAAAATCTCAAAATATTGGAATTGCTAATTATGGTGGTGAAGTTAATATAAAAGCAGAAGATATATCATTTGGCAATATGAAAAAGATAAAAAAATAACTAATCATGGAACAAATTACTGAAGAACAAACTAATACAACAACAGCCGAAAATATAGGCATACTAAATGATGGTGGCGAAACAAACGTACATGCAGAAGATGATGTGATTTTCGGTGAGGCGAATAAAGCCGAAGCATCCCAAAGTCAAAGTCAAAATTTTAATATTAATATTAATAATGCTTCCTCTAAGGATAGTGAAGATTCTAATGAAGAAGATAGCTATGGAAAAGTATGTCCGGATTGTCAGGTTGAATTAGTAGATAACAATAAGGCTTCTGAGGAAATATGCCCTAAGTGCAAAGAAATATATCCAAAAGATAACTATATTGAGGCTAAAAAAAATCCTGATTTATCTGATGAAGACTATATAGCTTTTAAAAATAAGCTATTTATGTGTGAAGCAAGTCTAATCGTCAAAGATTCTAAGGCGCAAAAATACTGTAATGAAGCATTAAAAATTGACTGTCGATCTGCCGATGTATGGGCGTACAAGGCTAAGTGTTACTTTAGCGAAAAAAGTAAAAATAAAATTATTAGTGAGGGATATAAAGGGGTATTGCCTATCATTAAGTTTTTAGATGTAGCTAGACAAGCTGACAAAAAATCCGAAAAACTAAATAGTGTTTCCAAAGAAATAGCAGATAATTTGTTTAACACTGTAAAATACAGGTTTGACAAAGTTAGTCCAATTAAGAATAGAAAAACTGGTAATTTAATATGGAAATTAGAGGATTTTAGAAAAATAAAATCGTACTTGAATATTTGGATACATTGTTTTAAAATTTACAAAGACACCTCATACTTAAAAGCTGTAATAAACGAATTGTCAGGCTATTATGGAAGATGTTGGATAGATTATAACATTAAAGAGTTCGATAGATTAGGTGAGAAAGAGTTAGATTTTTTAAGTAAAGATGCGTCAGGTGAACAAAGGCTTAATACTGAATTAGAAATTGTTACTTTGGACACTGTAAAAGAATATCAAGCCACCGAATTTTTTAAGCAAATAGATTACCTTGAAAAACAGGTAAATTTAATTGAAAAAAATAAATACAAACGTCCTGCCTTAATCTATGGAGGATATGAATTAGGAATAAATTATTTAAGAAATAAGCAGAAGTCTCGGGCTATTGGTCATGGCATTCTAAACAAAGAAATAGATTCTCAGAATAAACTTCGACATTGGCAATTAACAGAAGAAGTTATTAATAAGCGGCATGAAGCTGTTATTAAAGATGAAATAGAGTTGGGGAAAATGTTGATAAATGAAGAAAATGAGAGAAAAGGTAACATAGTAGGAATCGTAATGGCTCTAGGCAGGAATGCGGATAAGGTTCAACGGATAGAAACAGTGGAGAATAAAAAGAAAGTTTATGAAAAAACCATTACTGAAGGGCTAAAGGAATATACTAACAGTAAGAGAACGATTCAATTTGCAGTTTTGACGGGTATTATTTTACTTATCATTTTTATTATTTTAACTCAAAGTATCAGATAAACGAAAATATTTATGAAAATTCTAATAAACTATCTATTCAAATTCTTTATTCCATTATTTTATCTGACATTCATAATTGCCGGATTCACCTGTGCTTTGATATCCGGGATAATAGAATTTTTGGTTGTAGAGGATTTATTAAAAGGGAGTGGGGTGAAAATAGCTGCCTATGTGTCAGTTCCTCTGTTGGTAGTATTTGCTTTTGAATCGTCTAAGTTATTCTTGGTTTTCTATGGTGAACTACCAGAAGTAAAAAAAGAAAAAAAATATACTTATATGAGAGGTGGATTAATTGTATTTTCAATTTTTTGTACCCTTATTTTCTCTCTTGATAAGTTGAATAAACCCAGAGTTGAGGACGAAATAAATAGACAAAAAACGAATATCGACGAAAGGTATGAAAAACAAATAAATGCTAAAAAAAATAGACTAGCATACTATGAGGATATAATGAACAAAGAGAGGGTGACAGGTATAGGAGAACGATATGAGGATGCTCAAAAAAGCCATAGTGAAATAAGCGAAGAAATCAATAGCATATATAGGAAACGTCAAGATGCAATTGATAACATAGAAACGAATATGACTTCAAACAAACAAACCGACAACAAACTTTTAAGTTCTGCTTTAAGTATTTGGAATAGAGCATTATATAATACAGATGGATATACTCCAAGAGGTTATATATTGTTGGTAATTTTACTAAGCCTCCTCTTATCATTTGGACTTGAGATTGTTATCTACGTATCTTTTAAAATTTTAGCGCAAACAAACCCTAAAAGCATTGATTTCACAGAGCATACGAGTGGAAACCCAACGGAGTTAATAATCTTGTCTATAATACCCGGATTATTGATATTTTTAGGATATATTGGCTTCGTTCCATACTTCAATAGTACGTTATTGTTAATTGGAGTTACATTTGTAGCTTCCTCTGTTGGTATTTTTATAGTTAGTTCTTTAAAAAGTCCTGATTTGATTGTGAAAAAAGTGGAGCGATTCCCTCCTCTAAAAATTATTATCAATAGTATTTTAGCTTCCATAGTAGGAGGAATTATCTCTACTCTTTTAATTGTTATATGTATATCGCTTTACGGAATTGATTTACCCTCAAAGTCATTTTACGGATTTTGTCTTGCTCTTTTCGTAGGTGTAATCGGGAAAATTAGTCACGATGCACTAATTAAGCAAAAAATACTTGATACAGATAGAATTATTGAGGATGTGGAAAGACAAAAAAAGAAAATTGGGGAAGTAAGTTTTAATGATGTTAAAACAACTAATATTTTTGATTAATTCTACATTAAGACTCTAAAAGAACTTGATTATCAGTTATTTATGTGTGTTTTAGTTGATTTCATTTAAATGGAAAATAAATACATTTAAATAATTTAAATTTAAAATACACACTGTATGAATTGGTTAGTTTTTGTAGTCGTCTTATTATTAAAATTAACATTTAAATCGCACTGATATAACTCTCTGAAGGTCAGTAAATCAAGAGTCTTAATGTAGAATTAAGTAAGCATCCCATCTTCAAATCCAACAATAACATATGGATAGGGCATGCCTTATCCATATGTTGTATTGAATCACATCTTCAAGCCCAACTGCGTCAAATACTTCTCCAATTCCATCTCATCATAAATCAACACCTCACGCGCTTTGCTGCCTTCGCTCGGACCTACGATACCGAGCGATTCCATTTGGTCCATGATGCGTCCGGCGCGATTGTAGCCGAGTTTGAGGCGACGTTGAATCATGGAAGTAGAGCCGAGTTGGTTCTGTACAACAGTACGTGCGGCATCCACAAACATCGAATCCAAGTCTTCGATTTTGATGCCCGACTTGCCTTCTGTGCCGTCGAGTTCTGCGCCAAATTCGGGTAGATAAAACGGTTCGGAATAACCTTTTTGGTCGGAAATATATTCAATGATTTGGTCCACTTCGGGCGTGTCAACGAAGGCACATTGGATACGCACCACCCTACCGTCAACCGAGAGTAACATGTCTCCTCGTCCGATAAGTTGCTCTGCGCCACCACCGTCGAGGATAGTACGCGAGTCGATTTTTGAAGTAACTTTAAATGCCATTCGCGCCGGGAAATTGGCTTTAATAACTCCGGTAATGATATTGACAGAAGGACGTTGTGTAGCGATAATCAAGTGAATCCCAATCGCCCGTGCGAGTTGGGCAAGACGACCAATCGGTAGTTCAACTTCCTTACCTGCCGTCATAATCAGGTCGGCAAATTCGTCAATGACCAACACGATAAAAGGCAAAAAACGATGCCCTTTATTTGGATTGAGGCGACGTTTCGTAAATTTCTCATTGTACTCGCGAATGTTACGCGCACCGGCTTTTTTGAGCAGGTCGTAGCGGTCATCCATTTCCATACAAAGGGAGTTGAGCGTACTCACGACTTTCGTAGTATCGGTCATGATACCTTCTTCCTCGCCGGGTAAAAATCCGAGAAAGTGTTTTTCGAGTTTATTGTACAAAGACAGTTCGACTTTCTTAGGGTCAACGAGGATGAGTTTGAGTTGGGATGGGTGCTTTTTGTACAACAGCGACATGATTATCGTGTTGATTCCCACCGACTTACCTTGCCCCGTCGCGCCTGCCATGAGCAAGTGAGGCATCTTCGCAAGGTCTGCTACAAAGACCTCATTTGTAATGGTTTTTCCGAGCGCGATGGGCAAATCCATTTTCGCACGTTTGTATTTTTCGGAAGCCAAAACCTCTTTTAGCGAGACTATTTGCTTACTCTTATTCGGAACTTCGATACCGATAGTTCCCTTTCCGGGAATAGGCGCGATGATACGAATCCCCAATGCCGCAAGACTCAAAGCAATGTCGTCTTCAAGGTTTTTAATTTTAGAAATACGCACACCCGCCGCCGGGACGATTTCGTAGAGCGTCACCGTAGGTCCAATGGTGGCTTTTATTTTAATAATTTCAATTTTATAATTTAATAAGGTTTCTATAATTTGGTCTTTATTGCGTTCCAATTCGGCACGGTCAATCTCAATTTTTTGGTCATCATAGCTCCGCAAAAGTGCCAAAACAGGTGATTCGTAAGAAGGCAAATCAAGCGTCGGATCATAAGGTTCGGTATGATCAATATTGTCTTTTTCGACATTGAGTTTTTTGGTTTCGTCAAATGCCGTCGGTACAACTCCCTCGCCGTCATCAACGATTTCTACGGGTTGCGGTGCTTCGATTTCAAGCTCTGCACCTTCAGAAAGCGATTTAGCTTTTTCGCGTTTTTGGGTATCGCCAAGATTGAAAGCGAGTTGCCCGTCTTTAATTTCGGGTTCGATGACCTCGCCATCCGGTCTGACAACTTTTCCAATAGCCAGTGCAGGTTTACGCTTATTTGAAGGACGCAAACCCTCTAAGGCTTCTTCCTCTAATACGACTCCTTCATTGACTTCGTCCGGCTGCGCCGTTTTTTTATTTTTGTTTTTATTAAAATTGAAAATATTATTAATATTAAAACCTGTCAGCTTTCTGAATCTATACGAAAAACGCTCTCCACTCAGTTCATTAAAATTAGGGTTAAAACGCCAGACGACTATCACACTAATTGTAAATAATAAAAATAGTATCATGCCGATTTGTCCCAAAAATGCACCCAACCAATTGCTGGCTGCTTCTCCGAATGCACCGCCCCACGGGAAGTAAGATTGCATAATAAAACCCGGCTCTACAAACAAAAAAGCCAATAGCAAAGAACACCACAATAAAGAGAAAAATGCAAAGCGGAAGGTTCTGTAAAAACGATTCAAAGGGCGATTCAACATCCAACTCACCCCTGTCACAAAACACAGAAAAACAACGATATACGAAGCCACACCAAACCATAAATAGAAAAATTGGTGCGAGACAATCGCTCCCAGTCTTCCCAGCCAATTCGACATTTTCGCTTCGGTATTAAAGAGGATATTCCATGACTGATTTAGCACTTCGTCTTGGTCAGCTTCCCATGTAAACAGGTAGGATGTAAAGGCTATCAGCAGATATAGTGATGCCAATACGAACAGCAAACCAAGTATCTTCCATATCCGCTCGTCCTTCGTATCAAATTTGAAGGACATCTGCGGAAAGATGCCTTTTTTCTTTTTTTTACGTGTTGTTGTTCGCTTTTTTGCCATGCTAATTGTACTGGGAACTTGTGTCGCCAAGTAAAAATATTAATTTATAAAGTTATTATTTGCAGTAATTTACAAATAATCTGCATTACATGGCGATTAAAATCGCCTGTACGTTACTACCGCTCAATTCCTTCAATAATTCCTTGTTCTACTGCCTTCTCTTGAATACCGTGAAGTTGCACCACATCGGGTGATTTTTTGCGTAAGCGCATATTGAGAAATTCGACGACCATCGAAAAGAATATCGCAAAATAGAGATAGCCTTTAGGTATCACACCAACTTCCGAACCGAGTATTTTGAGGTGCGATAAATGTGCTGCCTCGGTAATCAACATAAACCCAATCAAAATCAGGAAGGACAGACCCAACATCTGTATCGTCGGATGTTCATTGACAAAACGCCCGACAGGTACAGCAAATAACATCATAATAATAACGGATAAAACCACCGCAATAATCATAATCAGCAAGGCATTAGGCACACCATTCGTCATACCAACTGCGGTAAGAATCGAATCGAATGAGAATACGATATTGATAATACAAATTTGAATGATGACGCTCCGTAAAGTCACGCCTTTCTTGCCTTTGTCATCATCAGCGTGATGGGCTTCGCCTTCAAGTTTGTGGTGGATTTCAGACACGCTTTTATACAATAAAAATAGTCCACCTGCGAATAGAATCAGGCTTTGCCCCGTCGGTCCGGCTTTGAGCCACGACCAGTCAACATGAAACAGTGCCGCCGACATACTGATCAACCAACTGATACCAAACAACAAAGCAATCCGAAAGACCATAGCGAGTACCAAACCGATATTGGTCGCGCGTTTTTGCTTGTCTTTGGGAAGTTTTCCGGCAGCGATAGAGATAAAAATGATATTATCTATTCCCAATACAATTTCCAAAAAAGTCAGTGTCAATAAGCTCATCCACGCTTCGGGCGAGGAGAGTACGGCTACTAAAGCATCCATAAATTTCTTTTGACGGTGAACGGTAAACGGTAAACGGCTTTTTTATATAAACCAAAGGAACCGATACTGAGTCGTTTCAGCCGATTTCTACAATCAATTAAAGTGTAAAATTACTAAAACTATTTGTTTGAATCGAATTTTTTGTCAGTAGAATGAAAGCCTTTCTCATAACATTTCGGCGAATGAAACGTTTTATAGCTGTGATTCAAAGCAAGTTAGTGTTTTATATACTATCTTAGCGTGATTTTGTTTTCTGATTTAATAAGATTAGATTTTGCTTATGAAGAATTTGTTGTTGTTGATAGCGGTAGCTATCTTGAGTTCGCTGGCTACAGTATTTATCCATGAACGTATGGATGACGATGACTCTAAACCAAGTATTATTGTGCGTGAACAAGTACCGATGCAATCGGCAAAATATGCCAATTTTGTAACCTCTTCAAAACCTGCAACACCAAGTTCCAAATTCACTGCCGCACCAACTGACTTTATCAAAGGTGCTGCAAAAGCAACACCTGCCGTGGTGCATATTCGCGCCTTGCAGACTCGCCACACTACACCTCTTTTTGATGATTTTTGGGGTCGCGGTCGCGAGGAAGTATCCTCCGGTTCGGGCGTGGTGATCTCTTCGGATGGCTATATCGTCACCAACAATCATGTCATAGAAGAAGGCAATAAATTGGAGGTTTCTTTTGATGGACAGCGCAGCCTTGAAGCCAAAGTCATTGGCACTGACCCCTCCACCGACCTCGCCTTAATTAAAGTAGATGCCAAGAGTCTGCCTTATCTCGAATTCAGTGATTCGGATGGTGCAAGTATAGGTGAATGGGTGCTTGCCGTAGGCAATCCTTTTAACCTGACTTCCACAGTTACTGCCGGAATTATCAGTGCAAAAGGTCGAAATATCAATATTTTGGATGACCAGTATTCTATCGAATCTTTCATTCAAACCGACGCAGCAGTCAATCCCGGCAATAGCGGTGGCGCACTTGTCGATACGAATGGCGACCTTATTGGCATCAATACTGCAATCATCACACGTTCAGGGCGTTATGAGGGTTATTCTTTTGCCGTTCCATCCAATTTGGTTAAAAAAGTAGTGAATGATTTGCGTGAATTTGGTACGGTACAACGCGGTTTCCTCGGTGTGAGTATTACGGATGTATCGGACGAAATTGCAAGTTCGCTCAAATTGCCTTCCTTAAAAGGTGTCTATCTATCGCGCGTCAACCCCGGCAGTGCTGCCGAAGATGCAGGACTGCGTATCGGTGACATCGTAACGGCTATCAATAGCAATCCGATAAAAAGTACGCCCGAACTGCAAGAGCAAGTTGCCCAATATCGCCCCGGCGATAAGGTTGTCGTAGATTATATTAGAAATGGTGAATATGTATCGGTTGATCTTATTTTAAAAAATCGCAATAATAACCCGACTCTAATGTCCAAAGACAATTTGTTGGTATTATCTGATTTGGGTTTTGACCTTCGCGATCTCAACAAAAATGAAGTTCGTGTACTCGGAACAGACGGTATTCGTGTGACCAGTATCATTCGTGGGAGTCAAATCGACAGAACAAATATGCAGCCTGATTTCATCATTACCAAAGTCAATGACATTCGTGTGAAAGAGATAGATGAGTTGATGCGTATTCTGGAGCGTACAAAAGGAAAAGTCGCTCTGGAAGGTTTTTATGAAAATTATCCTGATATTTATTTTTATAATTTTGAAAAATAAAATAATTCGTACAAATACAAACTGTAATGACTGCTTTAGCTGTCAATTATGTTATAGGAATATTTTTTAATACCATATTTAAATTAAGATAAAACGCTTGACAGCTAAAGCAGTCATTACGAGACAATATTTCCCACAAATCATATTAGAATAAAATGGCAAGAAGACGTTTAACCGGATTTAGTCGCTTTGTAATGGCGATGCTCATTATTATACCTGTTGCTATCGTAGGTAGCCTTTGGTTGAATAATGAAGAAATTACCGTTGATAATATCACCAACCCAGAAAAATGGACAGAAAAAGATAAGCCCAAAGTAAAGGACGAAAAAAAAGACATCAAAATCATTCCGAATAATGATGTCAAAAATGACGAGCGCAAACCACAGGACATCAAAGACCTCGTCGAGAATATCAAAAACAAAGACGAGGAAAGCACCAATCAGGAAGATGAAAATCAAGCTGACAAAAAACGGAATTTGAAGGATTTGTTGAAAGACAAATTGGATAAAAAAGATAAAGGCGAGACGACAATTAAAGACAATGAAAATGTCGCACCCGTCAGTGCCGATGTCAAAGCCCTACAAGCTCGCATCAGTCGATTGGAAGATGACCTTGCAGAAAAAGACGCACGCATTGAAAAGCTGTATCAGCAAAAAAATAGCAATAATTGTAAAGCAACGCGCGACAGCCTCAGACTCATTCAAGGTAAACTCGAAGACTTAAAAAGAGCTTTGAATTAGCAAAGTGAAAGTGTTAGAGTGTTGATGTGTTAAAGTGTTGACGTATAAATACTATTTCACATCAACACTTTAACACATCAACACTCCAACACTCTTATTCTTTCACGATTCTTTCTGCCCACATTTTATCTTCCGACACGACGGTAATCAGGTAAATGCCTTTCTCTAAAGTTGCCATATTGATACTTGCATTGGCACTATGAGAAGCTGTCAGTACTTCACGTCCAAGCACATCACTGATGATGATGCGATAATCGGCGATGTCTGTTTGAATGATAAGTTGGTTGTTGACCGGATTGGGATACATCGAAAATTCTGCACCAAAGGCAGGGTCGATATTCGAATAGATAATATCATCAATACTACATGGGCGCACTTGATAGCCATCTAAAAGAGAAGAAGACGAACTGAATTGACCGCCAATGCCTTTAATTGCAAAAAAATCAGGAAATTCACTCATAATCACATCAGCATCAATTCGAACTACAAAAGTATCCACACCATTCGTAGCATCTAAACTGTAACTAGTTCCGGCTTCTCCTATTTGTGAAGGATCTATTATATTTGCATCCAAAATAATAGGCATAGATTCCGTAGATTCATCTAAGACATCAACATCTTGATAATTACCATTAGTATCATTTCCTTGCGAAAGAACTACAATGTCATCCGGTATCACTTGTGTCAGTCCTCTAAATTGTCCAATTTCGCCTGAAATCTGTAACTCATCTCCTTCCGCTACCACATAATCATTAATATCACTCGAAGAAAAAACACCGATACCGCCTGTTGCATCTATCAAAGTAAATTCATAGCCACCACCGCCTCTGAAATCACCACAATATACCACACCCGTCAGCGTCACCAAAGAGCCGAGCGAAGTTGCTACACCATCAGCATCTTCTGCCGTAACGTCAACAATATCAGCAACTTGATAGTCATTATCTTTAATTGTAATCGTAATTTGACTGACACTGCCAATGGCACATCCTGCGTCGGTATTTTCCAAATTCAATACAATCGTACGCTCACCGTCAGACGCAGTATTATCTACTGTCGGTATTGTAATCATTTGCATCAAATCGCCACCGGAAGTAAAAGTCAAGGTCTGATTACTAAATGTATAATCCGCTGCCGGCGCAGTACTGCTTGCATCCAATGTCACGTCAATAGCGCAATCTGCGGCAACCGTCAGGGCAACATTTACAGTCGCATCATCGCCTTCATTTACACTAAAACCACTCGTTGTAAAATCAAATTCCGGCGTACCGGACATCATCGCACTATAAGTGCCATTCGGGAAAACCGAAGCACAAGAAGCATTATCGCTACAGCCCTCCAGCGCGTCCACGCCACTGTAATTCCAATTACTTTCCACAAAAGTGCTGCCATCAGGTCCTGTGCCGTCTTTGCGATACGCCCATCCGTCGAGATATTCCCAGTCTGTGCCGTTGCCATCCACATTAATATCACCAAAAATATCAATGACACTTCCATTCATAAAAAGCTCTACGGCATCGTCTCCGTTGATAGCCATTGAGCCGTCCGCAAAATCCGGGAAGAAACCAAAATAGGTGGAGAAACTCGTACTATCCGTAGCTACGTAAATAAATGTTCCGGCTGAGTACGCACCCGTAGGAAAAGTAAATTCTTCGTCATCTGTGCCTTGACCATTATTGGCAGAACCAATACCGTAAATACTCAAATCTGCTACATCTGCTGTAACAAATAGTTCTACCCCTTTCGGAACGCCTCCTGAAAGCGTGGCATCATATACGCCCGTAATAATGACATTCGCTTGGGCAGGTGTCAGCAGCAGCAATGTCAGCGCAGTTAATAAAATCGTTTGAATGGTATTTTTTACATTCACATTCAAATACTTGTAAAATTTTAGCATGTTATTTATTTTTTTATGTAAGAAAATGAGTAGTTTGCCGATTGCCTTATATTCTACAGATGGTTTTAATCGTCTAATAGAAAATATAAATTACCGACAATTGACAAAGTAAGCACTAAAGTATAAATTTTATAAACATTCATCACCAACCTTAAAATTAATTAATTGTAAATTCTCAAATTTATGATAAAACATGCGTTAATATTAGCCATATTACTGGCTACCAGTGACTTTTATGTCTATGCTCAATCTCAAATCACCCCCGTTATCTCCTCTACCGAACTTTTTAAAACTGCTAATATCTTATAAGAAAAACATCATTATAATGCTAATTTTATGGCTATTAGTCCGCAGTTGGACAGTCGGCTGTCCGCAATTGCCTTTAGAGAAGATGGTTTAAGAGTTAGAAAAGGATTCGCTGACGAAAACCTTGCCATTGGAAGGCATATCGCCTTGAATAAATTTAAAATGAGACCTCTTGTAAGGGATGAAAAAAGAAAGAATGTAGGATGGAATGAAGAGTATTTACTCAAAGTTTTAGCAGCACGATTTTTTATGCGATTGCCATAGTCTCAAGCCAGTTGGGCTCTTATTTTTTGCAAAAAAAAAAATCCCTGACATCTTTCGATGTCAAGGATTTTTTTATCGTAATAATAAGGCGATTTTATCGCGTTGCGCGGAAAATTATCTTGGTACTGCTGAGAATTTACCGAAGTGTCTGTCCCACGGAATTTTGTCCCCTCCATTGGTATCACCATTCATATTATAATCACTGGATTGATAGACTGCAAAGATACCACTTCTCCCAAACCAAACGGCTTTGTCATCTCCGGTAATGTTGTAACTTGGATTTTCGGCGATGGTCGCATCTCTTATCTGTTCGCCGTCTCCTGCATACATGGCAAAGAGTCCATTTGTCGTTTTAAATAAGCCCACACCATTCGGAATTTCTGGGTTAGCACCGACGTAAGTAAGGTCGTTATCACGAAAATCTTGCGCGATTCGTCCACTCGTGACAGGTACAGGATTGCGAGTCATCACGCCCATGTGGTGACGATGCTCGACAAGAATATAAAGCTCTGTGTCAAAGGTAGATAGGTAGCAATTATCGGGAAAGATAACTGCGCCATCTTGTAATAACAGTCCTGCTGTTTTACCAATTGTGCTGTTTGCCTCTGGTGTTCTTCTAAAAGAAACGAGCACCCAATCGACCACTTGTTTTCCGTATTGTGCAGCGATTTGGTCGTAGTTGGTATCGTCCCAATTTTCACCTTCTCTACCGTCGTAGTTCCACGGTGATTCGTAATAAGGCTGCCCGGCAGCAGTGGTATCTAAGGTAAGGTCTATCGGAATTTGACCGGGCAATAATCCTCTTTTGTAGAGGTCAGCACGCATTTCCGGAAGGTACTCTTGATTCAAAGGATTGATCAAAGCCCCTTCGAGATATACGGCGAGTTGTACAGAAAGGCAAGGCGAACGCCAGTCTTTTTCGTCTGTACTCTCGTCGGTATCTGGCAATGTAATCGCGTAAGAACCACCATTGGTCGGATCGAAAAACGCCGAAACATTATCGTAACCGGAGTCAAGTCCATCACCATCATCGTCGGCGTTCAAAAAGAGTGTTTCGGGCTGCCCGTCACCATCAAAATCAGCACCTTCTACCGCATCGTCTTCTGTATCATTGTCTGAATTTAAATCTAAATAATCTGGTGTGCCGTCACCGTCTGTATCAATCGTCATAATTAAAAAGCCGCCATAAGCATTAGGATTGCTGTCAAAAGCGTCATTGATTCCGTCACGGTCTTGGTCGGTCGTACCTTCTGCCAATGGTTCTATGTATGTGGCTGTGAGTTGAGCCTCAGCGATGTCAATGATACCGTCATTATCAGCATCAATATCAAGGTAATCTGCGAGGAAATCTGAATCCGAATTAGCAGCTATTAATAATGTACCACCATAACCATTGAAATTATCGTAAATACCGTTGATAATACCATCGCCGTCATCGTCAGTGCCATCTATGACTCCGTCGTTATTAACATCTCTAACGATAGCATCTGCCATATTTCCTATACCTTCACAAAGGTCGGATATACCGTCATTGTCACTGTCCAAATCTATATAATCGGCTTGTAGGTCTTCGTCCTGATTGGCAATGCCCACATAGACACCTCCGATGACGTAAAGCGGTATGCCCATACCGTCATTTGGTCCTACGATAGCATTATTATCAGGGTCAATGCTGTCTGCAAGACCATCATTGTCCGAATCGGCAGCATCGGTAATTCCATTGGCATCAGCATCGCGACCACCTGCTTCAAAGATGTCGCCCATACCGTCATTATCACTATCCAAATCAAGGTAGTTTGGTACATTATCACCATCAGAATCGATGATAAAATTGATAGCGATTACGCCATCTTCATTGAGTCCGCCGTCATTGCCACCTTCGATGATGTTGTTGTCTGGATCTACCAAATCTGCAAAACCATCTCCGTCAATATCTGTAAGATTATCTATTGTTCCGTCTCCGTCTTCGTCCCTGATACCTACTTCTGCGATGTCTGGTAGTTCATCATTATCACTATCCAAATCAACTGCATCGGGGCGACCGTCACCATCCGTATCGGGATTGGCGAGTGGCGTACCCGGTCCGTCATTTAATTCGGGTGTATTGTCATTGTCATTATCAAAAATGTCTGTCCAACCGTCATTGTCAGCATCAATGAAAACATCTACAATACCGTCATTATTTTGGTCTAAATCGCCACCTCCTGCTTCTTCTATGTCCGCAATACCGTCATTGTCACTATCCAAATCAAATATGTCGGGAATACCGTCTTTATCTTGGTCGAAATTATCATTGATACCATCGTTATTAATATCAATAAAATTAGGAAAATCGGTATCTTGATAATTTATAATACCGTCACCGTCGTCATCCAAACTTGCGTCGATTCCATTTCCTTCATCTATATTTGAAATGCCGTCATCGTCCAAATCATTGTCTAAGCCAAAGCATAAGATGACTGCTACTGGCGCACCTTCCACGTCAATCGAAGCACAAGCCCCTGCATTAATTTGGTCGAGTATTTCTCCGGCAAGCGTTACATTCAAATCAAGTTCACCGGGTTCGTAAACGAGGGTGTGTATCTTATATTCTGCGATAGAATCAACAACAAAAAACGGATTCGTGTTTGTTTGTAATATAGTCAAATTCGAGCCTGTCGTCAATACATATAATACCTCATAGCCGCTTGGCACGACAGCATCGCCATTGACTGTCGCTGATATGGTATCGCTTTGTGTCGTCAGGCAAATATCCGTTCCATCGGCGGTAAGGGTTCCTGCATCGGCAGTACAAGTTTCGCATACTGTGCCACAAGTTCCGGTATAAAAACCAAATTCTTCACCGATATAAATGGTAGAATAAGTCGGGTCAGCAGGAGCCATTGGTCCGCTACCGTATTCAATAATAACTTTATCGATACATTCGTCAAATTCTACTAATATACTTTCTTCTTCCCTTGATATGGCGGAATTTGTCGTAGCCGTAGCGCATACGCTTTGCATCGAGGCGGCTCCTTCTGTTGCAATTTTCACGCTGCCTTCGTAAGAAGTCACGCTTGGTAATATCCTGCTCGAATCATCGCCGAGCAAACCATATACACAGACTTTTTCTTGCTGGTTTGAGTTACCTGATTTTTTGTCTAAATCTCTGATTTTGAAGTAAACATGATTGGAAATCTCCGAAAGACAATAAGAAAGCGTCACTTTATCATCTGCAGTATTGGGATCAATGCCTATTTTTATACCTTCATCTGATTCAGTCGAATAGGGTCCGTCTTTCGCATTGGTATTGAGTATGCCAGCCGGATCGTCAATATTGACTGTGTAGGTTTGAGTGCCTACGGTATAAGTTCCTGCCACTGCTTCATCCGTCCAATCAATACCCGACTCGGTAAAGTCTAAGGTGTTTTCGGATGTACAGGTTTGTTCGCATGAGATACAAACATTTGAGGAAAATCCGGTGCCATCACCTATGTATATTTTGGAAGAAGTCGGATTATGCGGAGCCATCGGTCCGCTTCCATACTCTATCACTACTCTGTCGATACATTCGTTGAATTCAACAAAAACACTTTCATCTTTCCCCGATGTAGTAGAATTGGTAGTTGCCGTAGCGCAATTTCCATCGATACTTACAGCACCGTCCAAGGAGATAATCATCGGCATTACTGCTATCGGATTGGTTCCTAAATATCCATATACGCAGACCTGTTCTTGTTGGTCAGAACCAGTGGATTTTTTGTCTAAATCAATAATCGGAAAGGAGACTTTGTTGGCGGTTTCCGTAAGTTGGTAAGTAATTGTCAGTATGTCATCTCTGTCATTAGGGTCGATTCGAATTTCAAGACCTTCATCGGATTCGGTAGAACTTTGGAAGATATGATCCAAATCGTCAATGAAAATATCAAAGGTCTGTGAACCTACTGTAAAGTTGCCGGATTGGGCATTGTGTGTCCAGTCGTTGCCGGCATCTGTGAAGTTAAGAGTGTACTCATTATTACATCCGCTCTGAGCAGACACAGATGCACAAAATATGGTCGCCAGACCAATCATCAATGAACGATACATGATTTTTTTAATTAATAACATGGCAATGGTTTTTAAATTTTCGGAGAAAATTAATTATGTGATTTAAATATATACGTATATCACTATCCAATTAATAAAAAGGCAGTGTAATATGATGTAGAATAGTCGAAGTCGGGATATTGTGGAAGCTCTTGTTTTTTGGTAATAATAATTTTGAAGTTGCGTGGGTGTGGTAACGCAAGTTATTTATATTCAATTAAATTTGCTACCACTAATTTTGAGTAAAGTTACTTCTAATTTGACAATTACAAAAATTTACTTACAGTTATTTTATAAAAATAAAAAAAAACGGAATTATCCATTAAGTAAAAACAATAAATACTACATCTTGACTTGTTCTTTTTCCTTTATGCTTCACCAAATTCTCCTTAATCCCGATAGCTATACGGCTTTTGCACCGCGAAAAATATGTATTTCAATGTAAATCAAAATCTTATACTTTATTTTTTTCTTAAAATGAAGCAAAATTAGCGTTTTTTCATCAAAATACATTTTTCATTAATTTTAAATTATTTATAATCAATTATTTATGATTTTTTTTCAGTGCAAAAGCCGTATAGCTATCGGGAGAAGATGTAGCGTTTATTATCTTTTCATCCTATAGGTCTCTATAGCTCAATTAATGGTCAATTCAGAAAAAAATACCGATTCCTTTTAAGGAATCGGTATTTTATCCGAATCAATATTTTATTTCGCTATTTTTAGCTTGCCATTTCTTTAAAGAAAGCCACAAATTCCTCCACCGTCATCGTGCCTTTATCGCCGCCTTCCTGACCTTGTACACGTACAGCGATTTTGTTATCTGCCACTTCTTGTTCTCCAACAATCAACATCAGTGGAATTTTTTTGACCTCTGCATCGCGGATTTTCCTGCCTACTTTTTCATTTCTATCATCAATAATACCGCGAATATCGTGTGTGGCAAGTTGTGCTTCGACACCTTTTGCATAATCTACGAATCGCTCACTAATCGGCAATATCGCAAACTGTTCGGGCGCGAGCCATAACGGAAATTTACCTGCACAATGCTCCGTCAAAACGCTGATAAAACGCTCCATCGAACCAAAAGGCGCACGATGAATCATCACCGGACGATGCGGTTCATTATCCGAGCCAATGTACTCCAACTCAAAGCGATCCGGCAGATTGTAATCGACCTGAATCGTACCGAGTTGCCAACTACGACCAAGTGCATCTCTGACCATAAAGTCCAGTTTAGGACCGTAAAATGCTGCTTCACCCAATTCCGTAATGGTTTCTAAACCAACTTCTTGTGTCGCTTCTATAATCGCGCGTTCTGCATTATCCCAATTCTCCTTTGAGCCGATGTATTTCTCTGGTGTATTCGGGTCGCGTAAGGAAATTTGAGCTGTAAATTCCTCGAAGCCCATCTTGTTCAACACAAATTTTGTAAGGTCGAGTACGTCCAAAAATTCGGCTTTCACTTGTTCCACCGTACAAAAAATATGCGCATCATCTTGCGTAAATCCGCGTACCCGCGACAGCCCGTGCAGCTCGCCTGTTTGCTCATAGCGATACACCGTTCCGAACTCCGCAATACGAATCGGTAACTCACGATACGAATGTGGACGATGGGCAAATATCTCACAGTGATGCGGACAGTTCATCGGCTTGAGCATAAATTGCTCGCCTTCGCGTGGCGTATCAATCGGCTGGAAACTATCTGTGCCATACTTTGCGAAGTGCCCCGAAGTCACGTACAATTCTTTTTTTGCAATGTGTGGCGTAATCACTGCCTTGTAACCACGTTTGAGTTGTTCGTCTTTCAAGAAATTTTCGAGGCGCATACGAAGGGCAGTTCCTTTGGGCAACCAAATCGGCAGGCCTGCGCCTACTTTCTCCGAAAACATAAATAATTCCAACTCTGCACCGAGTTTGCGATGGTCGCGTTTTTTGGCTTCTTCAAGCATGTGGAGGTATTGGGTAAGTTCCTTATTCTTGGGAAAACTCACGCCATATACGCGCGTCAATTGCTGGCGGGTATCGTCGCCTTGCCAAAATGCTCCGGCAACGTTCATCAGTTTGACCGCCTTGATTTTAGAGGTATCGGGTAAGTGTGGACCGCGACATAAATCAACAAAATTGCCTTGTGTATAAAGTGTCAATGCCTCGTCTGCACCGCGCTTTTCTATCAATTCGATTTTATATTCATCGCCTTTATCACCGAAATATTTTAGTGCCTCGTCTCGTGTGATGTCTTGTCGGACATAAGCATTTTTTTGACGGGCGAGTTCGAGCATTTTTTCTTCGATTTTCTTAAAATCATCCGAAGAAATTGGTTTGCCGCCTGTATCTACATCGTAGTAAAAACCATTGTCGGTAGCGGGTCCTGTACCGAATTTGATACCCGGATATACCGCTTCCAATGCCTCCGCCAACAGATGCGCTGAAGAATGCCAAAAGGTTTTTTTACCTTCTTTGTCGCGCCATGTCAATAGCTGCACCGTCGAGTCGTCGTGTATCGGGCGGGTGGCATCCCATACCTCGCCATTTACTTTTGCAGAAAGGACATTGCGTGCCAATCCTTCACTGATAGACAGGGCTACATCCATTGCGGACACGCCTGATTCGTACTCACGTACACTGCCGTCGGGAAGCGTTATTTTCATTTTTTAATGCTTGAATGTGATAATATTATTCACCACAAAGGACACTAAATACACTAAATCGAATTAATGTAGAAGAACACAAGTCGTTCTAAGGAATTTTCTTAGTAACCTTAGTTTTCTATCATGTTAGTTCGAGTTAGTGCCCTGCGTGGTAAGTAATTACAATTTCTTTTTAAAATTAGTTCGCAAAGAAACGAAGAAGCGAGTGAGTTTACAAGGTTTTATGGTTTGAATCTGGTTTAAATTCAAGCTAATGATGTGTTTTACTTTTAGTTTCATTTTTTTATTTCAAAAAAATCATAATTAAATAACTCATAATCAAACTATTGAATTAAATAAAATTTATTATTTTTAAAAATACCCCAAACTGTTCCTATGATTATTCGGGGAATGACTGTATCGTGTTTGTAATTCATTTTTTAATTAACAAAAACTGTAACAACATGAAAAAATCATCCTACGAAGTGCTACAACTTGCAAAGCAACAAAACCCTCTTTATCAACATTTTTATACATAATAAATTTTTATTGTTCAGTAGAATAGAATTATTTAGGGATATGCAACCCTTTAATGTGACAATATCTATGTGTGAGTGTGAGGATGTGGAAATACAAGTATAATTATATACCGGAAACCGTTTATAAAGTTGAAATATTAGATTAGAAATTAATCCGTAGTATCCGTTAAAACACGTCGTATATTTTCAGGTATAGACATAAAAAAAACCGCCCCACAAATCATTGAGTTGGGAGCGGTCCACACTATGAGAACACCATCTTTATTCCGATAAAAAACGGAATGTAATTTTTTTATTTTTTGTGGTTATTTTATGTTTTGCATATACCGTGCCAATTTTTTCTTAGGTCTCCAATATAGCAACACTTACATTAAAACATATACTGTGCCAAAAAAATATTTAGATACATTTTTTTATAGAAAAATATTTATATTCTAAGAAAAATTAGTTTGCAAAAGTGGTTTTATTCCATTGGTTTACAAAATCTTAAACATCCGAAATAAAAAATACATTAGCGTATATTTTTTCATCAAAAATCATCAATATACACCATACAAAGGTCAACAGTCGCTTCGACACCTTTTTTATGGGTACGCTCCATTCCATGCGAAGCCGAAACTCCCGGACCAATCACCGCTACTCGGAAATCACGCCCTGCACGCAAGGCTGCCGAACCATCCGAACTATAAAAAGGATAGACATCCTGCACGTAAGAAATCTTATTTTTTTGAGCCAGTTTGACCAGTCTTTTTCGGAAATTATAATCGTAAGGACCAGAGCCATCTTTAGCACAAATAGAACAAGCAGTTTCACGCCCGTCGCAATCCTCACCCACTACACCCATATCAATCACGAGCAACTCTTCAATCGTATCCGAATGTCCGCTCGAACCACCATGTCCGACCTCTTCGTAAGTCGTAAAATACAATTCAACTGGTGCTTCTTTTCCAGCAGCTTTGAGCCGTCGCGCAATTTCAAATAGTACAAAACATCCGGCTTTATTGTCCATAAAACGCGACTTAATAAAACCCGAGGGCAACTCTTGATAATAAGTCTCAAAACATATAAAATCTCCGTTTTGGATCCCCAATGCTTTTACGTCATCTTCATTATCAACGACTTCATCGATACGAATGTGCATATTATATAAGGTGCGATGTTCCGTTTTTTCGTCTTTATTGGTATGCACCGATGGATTATCGAGCAGCAATGTACCCGTATAAACGCGGTCATCAAGCGTATAAATCCGGCAATACCCACCTTCATAACTGTTGAGTGAAGGACCGCCAACTTTCGAGATGCGTAGCGTACCTTCTTTGGTAATCGACGCGACCACTGCACCCAAAGTATCGGCGTGTGCGGCAACACTCAAGCGCGGTGATTTTCCCAAAGCACATTTGACTGCTCCTTTATTGGTGTATTTCGGCGAGTAGCCTAATTCGGTCAAATAATCAAAAATAAATCGAGCGGCTTTTTCAGTAAAACCCGAAGGTGAGTCTATCGCTACCAAATTTCGTAGCGGGATATAATCTATCATTTTTTATAGGAAATTGTGTGATTGTACAATGCTGATTATCATGCAATTATACGATTTTGCAATCAACTTTTTTACTTACAAGAACATTTATAATGGTTATCCAAATCAATGACCGTAATAAGTTTGACCTCTCTATTACAGTCGGCTATCACAGCACGCACGGTTTGTCCGTCTCTTGATTCGCCCTCAATGGCGTATTTCGGGCAAGGGCTGGCACCGGGTTCGCTTTTGCGATTGTTGATGCGCCCTTCTGAGAGTATCTCGCCAACCTCAAAAGCGTCTATTTCACGACAGCCCATTCGACATCTCGCGTGTTTCGTTAGTTTTAATTTTTTACCTTTATATCGTATATCGCTGACATCGTAGTAACCGGATAATTTTGGGGCATTAATGCTGGTATTGCTTGTCGTAGTATAGGAATTACCCGTTCCCATTTGAAACCACGCTCCTATCGCTAAAACTATCAATACGATAGCACCGATAATCGTGCTGCTACCAAATAAATTATGAGATTTTTTTGCCATGTTTGTACTTTTAAAATAATGCTTAGACTATTGAGACGTAAATTTAAATGACGAGCAACAAATATTGACACTTAATTTGACATTTGATTCTATTATTTACATGAATCAAATTTACGTAAAATATATTTTACAAAATAATTAATTTATAAAATTCGATAAAAAACAATTTTTAAATATACAATTACATCGCAATGTAAACTTACATTTAAAAAATAATAAATTATTTATGCGATATTTTTATCTGATACTTCCTGTTATTTGGTTGTTTTTGTCCAGTACTTGCAATGGGCTTCAGCCTTCGTCTAAATGTGAATGGCAGCCTGAATCGCGCATCAAAGGGCTTAGTTTTACTGCACCGCCAAAGCCTTTTTCTGAGAATCCGATGCCCGCCGTACAAGCCGTTAATGCCGACTGGATTGCCGTCATTCCTTTTGGCTTTACACGCCCTGCGAAGGCACACGTCAGTTTTAATATTGACTGGCAGTGGTGGGGCGAAAAAACCGAGGGAGTTATCAGCACAATTGAAACTGCTCATGCCGCCGAGCTGAAGGTCATGCTCAAACCGCAGGTCTATATTCCGGGAGGCTGGGTCGGAGATTTGGATTTTGACAAAGACAGCGATTGGCAAGCATGGGAAAAAGATTACGAAACATACATTTTGACGATGGCAGAGATTGCCGATTCGCTGCAAGTCGAAATGTTTTGTATTGGCACAGAGTTCCGAAAATCAGTCAGCAAACGCCCTCAATTCTGGCATCAGCTTATCCGAAAAATACGTGATATTTACGACAACAAATTGACATACAGTGCCAATTGGGATGATTATGAAAACATCTCATTTTGGAATGAAATGGATTACATCGGTATCAATGCTTACTTCCCTTTAATTGACGACAAAACACCGTCAATCAGTATTTTACAAAAATCATTAAAATCTTATATTAATAAAATTCAACGTTTTGCCTGTCGGCAAAACAAGCCTATTTTATTACAGAATATGGTTATCTCAGCGTCGATAAATGTGCCTACAATACTTGGGAACTTGAAGCCAAAATAAAACAGCTTCCTATCAACGAACAAGCACAAGCCAACGCTATCGAAGCCCTCTTGACCGAACTCAAACAGTACAATTGGTGGGCAGGTGGTTTTCTCTGGAAGTGGTTTCCGAATGGCGAAGGAGGGGAAGGTTATAACGATAGAGATTACACGCCACAAGGCAAAAAAGCAGAGCAAATTTTGAAGGAATGTTATCAAAATTTAGACACAAAAGACACGTAAAGCGATTTTAAAAATCGCTTTTAACTCCTTGTGTTCTCCACGTCAGTTCGACTTTAGTGTTTTTAGTGGTTCCAGCATTACAAATATAGGATTACCTTGGAACTTATATCTCAACTTTTTACGTTACTAAGGTAATTTAATTTTAGAGTATATACAAATTTGTTTTTGGGAGAATGAGATAATTGAAATGTAAAATATGTAAAATGTTGCTTATAAATTATTTTAATAGATAATATGTGTTAACTAATATATAATCATTTGTCAAAAACGTGTCAAATAGGTATGGTTATTGCTGCTATATATCCACGCTAAAACCTCAATATAAACATGACAGAACATTATGCTTTTTAATATAAAATAATATATAATAATTTAAATTACAAGGATTAATAACGCCACAAACAGCTTTTTTTTAAAAACAGCGTAACAAAATGCATAATATGTCCGTTTAATGGATAGAGGAGTTGATATTGGCGGATTTTTTCATTCACATAAAACTCAACAACCATGAGAAACTTTGCGTTCACCCTCCTAACTTATACTTTTTCACTCTTAAGCATTGGTTTACATGCACAATGCCCGGAAGGAAATGTGACACTCCGTAACCAAGCTGATGTTGATACTTATGCGACAATTTATCCTAATTGTACCAAAATACAAGGTCAATTAAAAATTGGCGGATCTTTTGCTGGAGGCAATTCAGATATTACTGATGTCTCTCCATTGCAGTCTGTGACGACTATTACCGGAAATTTATTAATTGTTTTCAACCAAGCACTGACCAATCTAAATGGTCTCAACCAAATCGCGCTTGTAGGAGGTAATGTACATGTTTTTGACAACATGATGTTAACCAACTTACAAGGCTTAGGAAGCTTAGTAGAAACAGAAGGAAATTTCAAAGTTGAGGGAAATCCAGGACTGAAAAACCTACAAGGTTTAGAAGAACTTGTTAGCGTAGGTGGAGATATGAGCATTGCCAGAAACACTGCTTTGACCACCCTGAAAAGCCTTGACAAACTGACTTCTGTGGACGGCTTTTTTGTAGTATTAGAAAATCCAGTACTTACCAATATCGGTGAGATTAAGCAACTTCGTTTGATAGGGGGCAATCTCTCTATCACTGATAATAAAGACTTAATCGATCTGCAAGGACTTCAAGGCTTAGAAACTGTAGGTGGAGATTTTAATATACTTCAAAATATTGCCTTGAACGATCTTGGCGATCTAAAGCCGACTATGTCCCCTTCCGGTAATATGCGAATCCATAACAATTTCAGTTTGTCCGATTGTTCTGCCAAAGCAATTTGTCAACATATATCGGGTGGCGGAATTGTTGAAATAGGCAATAATGGTACAGGCTGTAATACCATAACGGATTTGGAAAATTCTTGTTCTGTGATCTTACCGGTAGAACTCAGTACCTTTCAAGTCAAAGCGACCAAAAAGAACATCATAATCACTTGGCAGACAATGACCGAAAAGAATAGTGATGGTTTTGAAATACAGCGAAGCAAAGACGCTGCCAGTTGGACAACAATAGGCTGGCAGAGAAGTAAAGGCGATGCAACCACTCGCCAAAACTATACATTTACGGATAATAATCCGATAATCGGAAAGAGTTACTATCGTTTGATTCAGAAGGACTTAGATGCCAGAATCAAGCCCTCTGACATTCTCGGCGTTGCTTTTTATACTGACATTGTCACAGTACATCCAAACCCTGTGAATGACATATTGCAAATCACCATTATGGATGACCAGACTGTCGATGAAGTGATAGTGTATGACACTACGGGTAGGATAGCCATACAAGGCACACCCAATACCAATGTATTGAATACATCCAACCTTTCTACGGGTACATATATGGTTGCCATTGTAATAGGAGACAATACGATATACAAAAAGATAATTGTAAAATAGGGCACCCGGCAGGAGAGAGGCAAGAAAGGATTTTAAAAACGACATTTTCATAAATGAAAATGTCGTTTTTTTTACACAAATTAAAATAAGTAAAAATTATTGAAATTCAAAAACAATCATTATTACTTATTTTTTAAAAAAAAGTCGAAAAATGTGTTCACTTTTTTGTGTTTCAGGGAATATATAGGTGTAGAAACATTTATCAATAACTCTAAAATCAAATAAAATGACTCAATTAATTACAAATGAAGTTTACCTTTTTAAATCAAAAGAACTGACAGCAGACAGATTTGAACAAGTATATTATTTTACTTTAAATAATTTTTTCCGTTCAAATAACAACTCAACCAATACGCCTTTGCAGATACTACGGCTATTATTGGATAGTCCGCGCAATCATACCATTTATGCACTTGAATTATGGTTGTTCTGCGAAGCTCGTAAGATATTTAACACCATTGAAAAGAGACAACTTCGTCAAAAGGCTATTTCCAGACAGATTGTACAGCGATTTGTCATGCAATTATCCCCCGAAAAGCGTAGCGTCAAACAAGCGTATATCCATAACCTCATCAAAAGTATCCTTGAAAAAATGGGTTTCAGTCAAGCTGAAGCATAACGCCAAACCAAAACAGCCACATTAAAACAACCCAGAAAAATGGGCTTCGGCATAAGTTGAAGTGACAAAGGCTATGATGCCTGAGTTTATCGTTTTTTATCCAAAAAACGTACCCATAATTAGTGTCTGACCGAAAACACTGTTTTTTCCGTTTGCCTACTTTCGGCACTGCTGCCGGTATATCTGCGAGGCTTGTCAAAAAACTATGATTTTCAGTTTTTGATTGAATTCGGCTTAAAATTGTGCG